>ERZ808028.4-NODE-4-length-302144-cov-10.413574_pt1 | contig 302144 bp, 257 predicted proteins | sample MGYA00380184_ERZ808028 | MGnify/ENA primary metagenome ERZ808028 (study PRJEB31490, sample SAMN06133397) | mouse gut metagenome | isolation source: J8_1 | host: mice | place: China: Chengdu | collected 2015-05 ...
TTTTTAATATCTCCGTAGAAGGTCGTAACACGGTTAATAGAATTCATGGACTTCAGATATTGATTGATACTGCATTCAATCCCTTTTCTGTGCAGTTCTTTCCTGAGAAGACTGCACAGCCTGTAGGCCAGTACACAGACGAAGATATGCACGGCTATTCGCTGGTCTGTCCAATGGAAAATCGGACGTACGGTCAGAAATTCTGTATCTTTCATCTGCTTGAATGAACGTTCAACGTGCCATGCGCTTCGGTAGGCAGATATAATCTCATAGTCAGACATATCGCTTCGGTCAGTGAACAGAGCAGTTTTCCCAAGCTGTTCCTCCCTGATTACGTTCAGCTTATCCTCTGAATCTGAAAAGGTAAGGAATATATGATTGTCCTTTTCGAGGATTTCGTACTCAAATATATCATCCATATATTCACGGTGATCCAAGATTTTACTGACTGCTTTCGATACGCTTTCAAAGGTTGGTTTCTTTCCTTTTTTGAGTTCGCCCTTTGAGCGTTTCAGTAGTTTTCCTTGTATTTCCAAAAGCTCCGACTTCGTTTTTTCGATATTGATCTGTATTCCTTGTAACTGCCCTTTTTCAAGTTCAGGGTTGTATACGATCACGGTAGTGGCTTCTCTTCCAAGAACGGTTGCCCTCATCCTGTACGTAGTAAGAGATTTATACTTCTCAGGAGCATCCTCTGGACAGGACAGCGGTTTATAGTTACTTTTAGAAACCGCGAATAACTCTGTCACCTGATTTTTTTTGAGCCCTCCTACATAATGGAAACCCAGGCCTTCACTTTCAAGAAGATCCAGATTGCTTTCTGAATTATTGCCCCGGTCAAACACAATGGTAATCTGCGCATCTTTTCCAACGATTGCACGGTATCGGAGTTTAAGCTGCTCCATCATATCTGAAAATTGAGTGGAATCCCCGCGGTTGCCTGGATACGTTTCACTCAGGACTGGTACGGAAAAATCCGGTGTGACAAGCAATGCCAGCCCCACTGTTTTCAGATCATTCCGCTTTGCCTTGTCATGACCTCTTTTCGCAAGGCCAGAAGGATTCATGGTATCAATATAAGTAAAGAAATTTGTGGCATCATAGATAAGATCACTGGTATTGATGTCAAACATACGGATTGATTTTTTAAAGATCCTGTCTTCTATCGTACGAAGCTGTTCCACGGTTATATCTGTGTTATTCCAGAAATTCTGTGGAGTAAACAAAGTGGATTTTAATCCTGTCATATGAGGAAGGGACGTTTTTTCATACCACTCCTTCAGGCCATTTGTGGATGTAGGTGAAACCGCACAATTGATTGCGGCAGTTAGGATATACATCCCTACGGAAGCCCCCTGATTTCGTTTAGGAACCACTTCATCTATAATGCTGACGATATCAAGGCGCATAGCTATATCATACAATAGCGCAACCGAACCAAAGGTTACTTCATGGGCGTAAAGAACCTGATCCTGTAGCGATTTTCCAGATTCATTGACCATTTTCAGTAGCTTATCCGCAGAACCGAGGTAGTTTTGGTTCACATATTTGGATTTTCCATCAATCCTTTTAGATTCAACATAATAATAGTAGTTAATGCCTTTGATTTTCTTCTTGATTATGGTTCCCATATAGCCCTCCGATATTAGGTTATACAATTCATCTATATAGTACCATAAAATTAAGAAATATCAATATTTTACATTTCGCCAAGTTAGGTTATGCAATTATAGTGCTGTAAGCATTTGTTTCCAGTACTTTCGGGACATATTGCCTTGTAACTTGTAAACTTACGCTAGTGTAATCCGATTTAAATAACCTTACAATATTATTCAGAACAACCCTTAATATTAAATTGTTCTGAATAATCTATAATGTATAGTTATTTGAATCGAGTTATACTAGCCCGCCAGAGCTCAGGGCTTTCCATGATATTCGAACAAAAATACTGATATCAGGATAACAAAGATATGTTTTATCACTGTATGAAGGTAATGGCTTAGCCAACCTACTTTCATCATAAGACAAATAAACCAGTTACCCAAGAGCTGGCCTGCCAACCATAGGTTCCATGATACTATGGTAGGTATTCTGCTTTCTCCTCTTCACTGTTTCTATAACACTCAGAATCCAGCAGTACATCTCCCTGCTAGCAGCCAGCCCAAACCCACTAGGCATCTTCTGCCAGTTCTTGCAGATCCTCTTCGGACATATTGTTGCTGCAATGAACCCAGAGATCATATACATAAAACATATCGTTCTCCTTATATCTTTCCAGCTAGTTCAGGAACACTTTTTCTTCTTTCTTTGCGATTCTTCCCTTGGTGGCAACATTTTCCCTACACTCCTGTGCGATAATCCCATCATACCAAGTGCAGAACCGTCCACGTTACTTCTGCGTAAAGCATACGCCTTCTTTTTGTTTCGGCATATTCTTAGCATAGTCAGTCCACCCAAGAACATCCCCATATAATGGCTCCAGACATTCCCTGTGGAGATACACAGGCTATTCCCTGAGATGGAATTGATAAAGGTACAGATCCTGTCATTTGCCACCACGCCCTCACTGTATAAGAATGCAACAATAGCTCTAATCCCTTTTCCGTAAGTGACTTCGCCCTGTAGCCTGTCAGGCGTTTGTAACCTGCCGTCATCATCCACATGGATGCGCAACTCCGTGGGATCTGTCCGGATATCCAGATCCAGCCTGTACCTGGTGACGTAACCCGGCTCGGCACAGCAGTCTCTTCCATCCGATGCTCATAGATGCCCCTGCATATCTTCTCTTCCACATCGGCTCTTAACAGATGGAATCCTCCATGTCCCTTCTGAGCACCCTGTTTCGTATCCGACGAACGCCTGCCGTTATAGGTGTTTGCCGACCTTGGGAGCTTATCTGACGAGGGAGGAATTGGCGCTGTCATTATCCAAAATTCGCTTCATCTGTCCATTATCATCCCGCAGGAGGATATCCTACTTCATGAGTCTACTTCCCTTCTCTTCGAGGTCTACGTTCTTCTATTTTGGGGCGAACACACCCCTGTACAAACGAGCATTTTTGCTCTTTACTTCGCTAGTAAGATAAGCGAGCAAACACAGTGAAATAATTGCGGCTATTCTAAATTATCTCCGCCTTCATAATCTGCTTTATCCTACCAATGAGGATTCCTTCTTTCTTCAATATATTCTTGTTTCAATTGCCATTGTCCAAACTCATTCTTTTCAAATAAATCTTTATTAAATTGACCATCCAAAATCTCATAAAATTCTTGTATTGTTATACCAATAAAATCACAAAAATCATCTATAATTTTAGGATCCACATTATGATCCCTTTCTTCAACAAGCTTAACAGCCTCATCTCTCGTAAGTATGCCATAACGAACCCACCTTGCAGCATAATCTGTTGCATATGCATGTCCATATTTAGGGAATTTCATCCATGCATTCAAAAGATATCCATAACTATCAATTTGATTGAAGTTTTCCACGTGATTAGTGCGCTCCCACTCATGTGTTAAATCTTTAAATCCTCTTCTTTTAGCAAACTCATAATTTTTTATACTATTCCATTCAACAAAATAACTAAGATAAATCGGCTCCAGCTTATCAAGCAAATCCTTTTCTGGTGCCTCAAGATATGTCAACTCATCTTCTAAAACCCCTGCTACCACCAATTCATCTAAACTTATATCCGGTGCAACCCCATTAAATATCTGTTTTCTGGCTGAAAATGTCTCTTCATCGTCCCCTCCACCATACTCATATGAAACATTTTCTCCATACACCAGTAATGGAATATTAAGAGCTGCCGCATAGTAAAGGGGTACCGTATATAGCAACCTATCTATATACCAAGAAGGACGGCCATATTTCTCAAACATGTATTTAGATATAATTTTCGCCGCCCTTCTGTTCGGTTTAAAAGATATTACATTACACCCAAATGTTTCCGAGATATTCTTTATGTTATGTTTACCGGCTTCTGTCATAGTGAAAAAATCTTCAACCGTAATAAGCAATGGATTCATACCCATCAATTCTTTCATAACGTGCACTTGATAATGGCTATCCTTCCCTCCAGATACAGCAATAATACAGTCGTACACACCGCTACTTTCTCTACGATATTTATCACATAACGCCTTTAGCTCTTCATATCTTGTATCCCAATTGATGGTTTTCTTTCTGGCTTGATTTTGACAAGCAATGCACACTCCCTCTGTATTAAAACTAATGTGTGGTCTCGTATCTGGCATAATACATTTTTTGCAGAACTTCATATTTTTTTCCTTTCCCATTTCTTCGTTACTATCAGAATTTATCCTTCCATACATCATTTTGTTTACCATCTTTCTACATATTTCACTCTCCTTTACTATCCTAAAATCCGAACTTTGGACACTAAATATATGAATGATTGTTGATACATCAGCATTTAACGAACATTTTGTTGAGTGTCTACAAAAAAATAACCACTAAATAAGATTTTAGCACTTAATGCTCGCATGTATGTGGTATCACCAATATTTTGAGTGACTATATATCGGAGTTTAGGTTACTATATTAAATTTAATGACTATATACCAGGCCCAGCTACCGCTTTATAAATCGATCATCTTATCTGGTAGCAAATAACAAACCGTCGGATTTCAACAGTGCTGCTTCGTTCCATAGTCTGAGCTAAAAGGTACCAGCTGAGCATTGTGTATAGTCATTTTAAATTTTATAATCAATTAAATCTGCTTTTATTTGTATTTTCTATGTAATACTCTGCTAAATGCAAATCTAGCTGTGTATCAATATCCACGGCATGATCCTCTTCCATAACAAAGCCCATTTCATTATCGTTAAAACTCGTATATTCAGATAATTCACTTATTTTATTAATATAAATGCACCCATTAACCTTATAATATATTCTCATATCCTGACGCCGACATGTGCTATTTTCTCTTATAAGCGAAGTAAGACTTCCATCAGAATTAAGCGTACGAATCATAAGTGGATGATCCTTAACTCTTGAAACAGAAACTAAGCCTTTCATTTTATTTTTAAAAAAAGATTCTATTGCACAATCAACCTCTTCAATTGTACGAAGTGGTTGTGTAGGCTGCAAAAGAACTAATACATCATATTTTTTTTCAAGTGCATTTATAGCATGGAGCACTGCATCAATCGTTCTAGCTTCATCTGATGCAAGTTCCTTGGGGCGCATAAAAGGTACAGCCGCACCATACTTTATTGAAACTGCTGCAATCTCTTCGCTATCTGTAGATACAACTATATCGTCTATATATTTACTGCCTAATGCAGTTTCTATAGAGTATGAAATTAATGGCCGTCCATTCAAATTTGTAATATTTTTATTCTTTATCCCTTTACTTCCACCTCTAGCTGGTATCAATGAAAGAATTTTGCAATCTTTATACATTCTTACCTCAACACTTCTATTTAACAAGAAATACTCTGAAAAATTGTTCTAATGATGTCAATAATATTAATTCTTTCTTCCAATTGTGAATTGAATTCCTATGCTCTTCAAGCATCTGAACTACTTTATTATATTTAAAAAACCTTGTGTATATATAAGAACTTTTATCCAATAACAATGCATCCATATATTTTATCCAAATATCATCATATTTCATATACCCATTAAAATCTGCATAATCATGTGGATAATAAAATTTTTGTTTATAAGTACAGTTATATTTTTTCATAAGCGTTTCATATAATATTTCCCGCTGTTTTTCTATTTCTGCCGCCCTCTTAATATCCTCTTTTGAACATTGCATTGGTATTTTATAATCATTATAGACAGGTCGTAAATAATTCGGATTTATTTTTTCAATCATCCTCACGTGCAGTTCATCTGACAATCTATACTCAATTGGTAAATGACATATCATTTTTACAAATTCCTTATCACCAGCAACATCAAATTGATCCATAAATTTACCAGGGAATATACATGTCCTAAAACAAATCTGATATGCACCATTCGTATTATTTAAATATCCAATATAAATATCTTCTGGACGTCCATGATACTTATTTGTATCCTCTTCCAAATGATTTATTACCTCAAACCCATTTTTATTTTCTTTGCATATTTCTATTAATGTTTCTTCTCGAAACCCTGTCATCCTAGCATCTTCATAATGCTCTTTCATGTATTCAGTAAATGCTCCATCAAAATCAGCAATACCATTGTCTAAGTATTTTGAATGAAAACAAATATCCGTTATATTACTTCCCGGGTAAATATCTTTATATTTAAAACCATGTTTTAAGACTGAAAGAATATAGCTCTGAGGAAACCAATCCATTCCGATTGAATACTTAACGTATTCTTCAGCACAATTTATAAAGTCTTTTGGTTCTAAACTAACTATTACGTGTGGATTATTTTCTATAGAAGCAACCAATGCAGCATTTTGTATTTCCTCAGCACCAAATTGACCAAATGAAATACATGCTACTTTCTCATCATACAAGTTTGAAAATGCAGACAAAAGCAATCTAGAATCCTTGCCACCGGATAAAAACATTGCACTTTTATCAACTCTTCCGTGAGAACGCTTATAAACAGCCTTCAAATAGCAATCAACCAAATTATTGACTGCTTCATTTATGCCAATATCCCTATATGCTGAATCAAATTCAATCAAATGCCTATTTTCAATCAGAATATCTTGTCCTGATAATACAAGCTCCTGTCCTCTAACAAGCACCTTTACCTTTTTTGAAAAAGTATTTCCACCAATCATACTTCCATATAACAGCCAATCACATACACTTCTTTCATCCACATCATTCTCACAATAATCCTTCATTAATATAGTTGCATCTGTACAAAATACATAATGACTACCATATTGTCTATAATATATATTCGAACCAGTATAATTGCTCTGCAACATTACAAGACTATTACCCAACATCAATTTTACAAACACAAAATCCCCATCTATTTCAAAAACATCCCTTTCTCCCCCACTCTCATACATCTCTGCCGCACACACAGCTGGATTACTTTTAGAGGAAGAATAGAAATTACCCCATACTATATATAATGCCCCATTCATCATCGCTTCATAATAATGTTTTCTCTCGTCATTCACATTTTTTATCCATATCTCTATTCCATCAAATATATTTATTTTATTATATCCATAAAGTTCTTTTACACCCACATCATCAGTTCTTCCAATAAATAATTCCATTTTTTAGTCCCCCAATCTAAACTAACATTTATACTAATAAGTCATTCTCTTGTTAATATTCAGTTCCACACTCGCCAAATATTCTGCTATCCTAACTCCAGCCATACCCGTTCCGAAAATCGTTTCAGAACGATATTTTCCATGCTTAATCTGTTGAGCAACAGCCTCCTTAATGGCATCGCTCTCATTTCTCACATGTACAATATTCTCTCCATGTTCCCGCCCTTCCTGCCTATCACCAATAATCACTGCCGGTGTTCCCAGAAAAGATCCTTCACGAATAAACGAACTTGAATTTCCAACTAAACATTTTGCATTTGCTAATAAACAATTATAAATCTCGGGTGGAAAATTTTTAAAATACCGATAAGGCAACTCACCGTTAAACTCTCTGAATTCACGAATTCCTTTAGAAACTTTATCGCTACCTGCATCAATATTTGGCCACAAAACTATTTTTTGTTCTGAAAAATACTTTAACGCATTCAATGTCTCCATAATTTGTGCATATCCTTCATCAAATTCTGAAGTAACAGGATGTTGCACCATTAAAATATATGGCTTATGAATATCTATAATCCCCCCAACACCTTGTTGCAAATCTTCTTCACAATTAGCAATATCCAAATCCTGCTGCATCAACGTATCAATTGAAGGACACCCTGAATTCAATATTCTCCATTCCTCTTCCCCCATCTTCAGAAGACGTATTTTGCTCTCTTCAGTTGATGGAAAATGATAATGAGACAACTTTGTAATTGCATGTCTTACAGTCTCATCAATATTGCCGGTAATTTCCCCGCCTTGTATGTGTGCCAACGGTATATTTAGATAACTTGCGGCAATAGCCGTTGCCATAGTTTCAAAACGATCTGCTACAGTAATCACCACATCAGGCTCAAGTTCTTCAAATGCAGTTGATAATTCAATAATTCCCAAGCCAGTTGACTTTGCTTGAGTATTTGGTCTTTCGCCTTCCAACATATAAAATATTTTTTTATTCGGGACGAAACCATCCTGTTCAACTACGTTCACTGCCATCCCATAGCGATCTAATAACATGGATGCACTCACAATTAGTTGCAATTCCAAATCCTTATGCTCCTGAATTGCTTTAAGAACCGGTTTAACTCGTCCATAATTTGCCCTACTAGCAACCACAACACATATTCTTCGCATTATTTAATAATCTCCCACTTTATTGCCTGATTTTTTAACAAACTAGTACTAATTTGCTTTCCCTGAATAGTATTATACTCTTCAACACTTATTCCATCTTTAACAAATGGTTTTTTAATAGCCACTGTTGTTTCATCTAAAACATCACCCATTTCTAAATTTCTTTTAGCATATAAACTCTTTGAAAAAATAGTCCTCAAAGTTACGGCTTCCTCTGACAATTCAGATTTATCCTCTTCAGCAGCCAGCATTTTTTCTATAAATTTTACACCCTCCACAATCTGTCTCAATTCTTCCAACGTTACAGATGCCTTTACATCCGGCCCGAACATTTCTCTGCTCAAAGTTACATGCACTTCCACCGCTCTTGCTCCTAATGCAACTGCAGCCAACGAAGGATAAATGGTTGATGAATGATCCGAAATTCCTATGGGACACAAATATCTTTTCTCAAATAGTGGAATACGTTTTATAGGAATTTCTTCAGCCTTTGCCGGATATGCTGTAGTACATTCCATTAATAATAATGAATTGCCATTCTTTTTAACCTTACTCACTTGATTATCAATATCTTCAATCGTACTCAATCCTGTAGATAAAATAATTGGTTTTCCTGTTTTAAGTGCCTTCGTTAATAGAATACCATTAAAGACCTCTCCGGAACCAAATTTCCACGCCGGTACGCCAATCCCGTCCAGCATCTCAAGTGCCGCAACAGAAAAGGGTGAACTTAAAAAGTCCAGTCCTTTCTCCGTTGCATGAATAAACAATCCTGCCCATTGTTCGGGAGTAAATTCCATGCGTTTCCAATAATCATATCTATTTTTGTCACAATAACTGAACTTCACACGAAAAGGTTCATCTGGTGTACTTTCTTCTTCTGCAATATGTGTCTGAAACTTAATTGCATCTACGCCTGTTTGAGCTATTGCATCTATAAATGCATGTGCCTGCCCTAAGCTTCCATCGTGATTTTGTGCCACTTCGGCAATTATATAAGTTTTCTGTTTTTCCCAAAAAAAATTGTTAATTTTTACACCCATAATATTCCCATTCTATCGCCTATGAAACATATCGCCTCGACTTTACCATTTTTAATACAACCCCATCCCAGTTTATCTTACATCTGCCAACAATCTTCTCTCAAAATTATTAGCTTTCCAATTTACATGAACTAAAGTAACTAAACAAATTGATAACATATCTCATTTTCATCCTATTTCCACTTCTACTTTATTCTATTCGTTCTTTTTTCAACCCCATGTATTTTTTGTGATAAGTAATATATTCCCTCGCTTTATGTTCGTCTTTCTCCTCACCCGGAAAACACACCCCCATTCAAAATCTAATCGTTCACGTATGTAATCAATTTATTTTTTTAGCAACCACTAAAGCTTGATCAGCATATCCAATTTCATCAAAGACCGGTTGCACTATATTGCTCAATTCCATAAGTGACTTATACAGGGAATTTTCTTTTTCTCCCGACATAATCATTGTATTGTTAATTAAATCCGAAAATCCCTGTCCAAACTCCCATTTTCCTATAATCTCAAATTTATCAGCTAATATGTATTGAATAGATTTCTCAGTAAACCCTCATCATGCTCAGCCTGCCGTCGGGCGGGCCGCATGGCCATCCATGCTATGAAAGTCAGAGACTTTCATAGTAAACCTACATCATGCTCAGCCTGCCGTCGGGCGGGCCGCATGGCCATCCATGCTGTGAAAGTCGAAGACTTTCATAGTAAATATTTGCAAATGAATCGGTGGTACAATATGACGATATGCACCATCTTTACATGTTAAATTTGCAAAAGATGCTACCGACGGATGCCTCGGCACCTCAAAAACCATAATTGCTCCCTTATGCATACAATTAAATATATAATCAATAGACTTTACAGGATCCTCGATATGTTCCAACACGTTAAAAAAAGAAATTACATCATTCCTATGAATAATGGAATCAATTTGAGGATTGCAAATATTCAAATCTATATAAAGGTTACTTACAGATAGGCCTTTTGAAACAGCAAATTGATATTCATATTTATCGGATTCTATTCCCTCTGTTCGAATATTGTAATTATGATCAAGCCACCATAAAATATCGCCGCCGCCACAACCAATGTCGAGCCACGAATCAACTTTCAACTGCAGCTTATGGAAAACATCCATGACAAATTGAATTTTAGGAGCAGATATCATTTCAATACGCTGTTCATATATATTATCATTTATGTATATATCCCCATTCGCAGTTTCTTCTTTATCGCAATACATTTTTTAATATTGGGTAAATTTTGAAGAAACACAGTTCCGCATTCATTACATTCGTAATAATCATATCTCTTATGTATCTGTACAAAATGCTTTGCCCCCCCCCCACAAATTCTGCATTGAGGTGGAAACTTACAATCAGATACACAATAAAATCTCTCGGAATCTGTTCTGGCTATTTCTATATTTTCCCTTATAGCATCCAAATCCCTATTTAATTTCTTCATATCAACCGCTTTTCCATATTTAATTATCACAAGTGTAATCTCCCCTATGCGCTTGACATTGTAAATATTCTATACTATCACTTATTATCTCGCAACACTTTATCGATAATCATATACATATCCTCTTTCATATTGCATTTTGGAACTATAAATTTCTCCAATAAATCATCATAATCCGAGCCATAACATTTTACATAATTCCGCAATCTTACTCCTTTCATTGTTGAAATATTCAAAAGATTAGTATTCAAACGTACAGATGATTCTTTAATAAAAGAATCCGTCATTGTCATATTACCCTTAAAATGCTGACTTGTATAAAATTGCATAAATTTCTTCTGAAATAATAAAATATATGAAACAGAAGTTCCATACATATATAGTACAATCTCTGCTTCTTTTACTAATTCTGCCGTTCTATAGTATATGATTTTTCTCCCTTCAAACTCATCTCCATAATATTCAGCTTTGGGATGTGCTGCAATAATAACATCCGTCCCAAATTCTTCCTCAATTCTTGAAAAAAAACTATTTAGCTCCATATAATACTGTTTAGGATCTGAAATAGGTGATTTAATTCCAAATTTTTCAAAATCAGAATGTCCCACTTCATATTCATCGATAAAAACTGCATATTTGGTGGTGTTACTACTCTTGCTATTCAATAACTCAAGATATAATCCATAATTAATATGCGGAACAAGAATATTGTCCTTTCTGAAAAGCTCCCACGGATTAGGTATATAATTAAACTGATTTTTAGTAACTATAAAATTTGCTTTTGAACGCAATAGGATGGGACCCCAGAATCGATAAGCAGTATCGCTTTCTTGACTTCTTTTTGAGTAAACCGGAAAACCCTGTTTTATCAAAACATACATCATATAAATCAGTTTCTTTAGTCCCTTCAAAACAAATACTGACTTTGGCGGCAACTCTTTTACTTCAACTAAATCCGGAGATTCAGTCAAATTATAAAAATCAAACCCATTCTTTTTTATTTCTTTTCTAATTGCATATGAAACCTTTGAATATGCATGATAGGGATAAATAATAAAACAACAGTTCTCATTTCTAATGCGCTCCATCTCATGCTGCATCATCTTTTCATTATTAATATAAACCCGATTACCCTCATGTTCATTTTGAGGGCTCGCAATATTGTTTCCAAATGTCCAATATACCGCAGACCAAACTTCCACATCATATCCTTGCCCTTTGAAATATTGTATTCCAAAACTTTTATCGTCACTAGTATAGTAATGTCGCCTTTCAAAAATATATATAATCTTCGATACCATCAATTCTCCTCTATTTAACCTTTAGCACGTTACGTAACACTTTTCCTAACCATACTTCTATACTCCAATACATAATATATGTTAAAACTATACTAAAAAATAAAACAAAGAATAAAACTACTCCTCGATTTATACTATATAAATCAATCAATTTTGCTACCCTAGTCAAAACAATATAATGTATTAAATAGAATGAATATGACATCTTTCCAACTTTTGTAACCATTTCATTCTAGCAATTCGGTTTTTCACATTATCCCGCATAATAATAGTTCCTAACAAAAAAGCGAATATTAACGGCCCAATAATAAATCGAAAACATTCCAGAACATTGATCCTTATCATTCCCAATTTGAATATTAAATCACCGTATTCTGCCAGTATTCTATAGATAATAATCCCTAAGCATTCATATGCAACGACGAGCACACATCCAAAGATATCTGCCTCATCTTGCCCCCACACACAAATGAATACACTTACCATGTGATGCAAAAGAAACAATAATGCCTAATAAAAAAATAGGCAAACAATAAAGAAGATTATTTTCTCTATGAGCATTATAAACAAAATAATATATAAACCATATCGTTAATAGTACCCCAATTCCAATAATAGGCAAATTTTTTTAGTCTTTTTCTTAAATAACAAAACAGCTGGAAAAATCAAATAAAACCCCATTTCAATCGGTAACACCCAAAAATGCCTATACTTTTCTATCATTAGGCACTGGCGCATTGCTGTATGACAAGTCATAAACTTTGTCAATACTGCTATAATACACGTAAAAAATAAAGGTGGAAAAATTCTTATGAATCTCTTTTTATAAAAATTAATTATCCATGTAAAATACACCTTTTGTTCATTCCAATAATATAATTCACACATTAAATATGCGCTTAAGATAAACAACATGGCAACTCCACTCTTGCCCAGAAAACTTCCACACTCAAATAACACATCCAACGCATGTGATGCAAAAACCATTAAACAACCTATGCCTCTCCATGAGTCCAACCAGTCTTCTCTCCATTCTCTCTTACAGTCACAAAAACAGAAACAATCTAACCTGTTAATCCTTATCATGCAAGTATCTCATAAAAGTATCTTTATTTTTCTGCGGAGTTGTTGTTGGCCGCCCCAAATCCTTTCTTGACCCAATCGAACACTTAACTTCAATAAACGATAATACCTTGCGCTCCTTTGCCAATAACAACTGTTCGTCCAATTCTTCATATGTCTGTACGCTAGAAACGAACTTATACCCACATCCCTCAGCAATTTTTCTTAAATTTATATTACAAGCCACAGTTGGCATACCGCCAACAGATTCATGAGCTTCATTGTTAATTACTATATGTATCATATTGGATGGCTGATTGCTCCCAATGACCGCCAGCGCTCCCATATGCATCAATACAGCGCCATCTCCGTCAATACACCATATTCTTGTAGACGGCTTATTTAATGCAATTCCCAAGGCAATAGAACTGCTATGTCCCATTGAACCTACTGTCATAAAATCACATTGATGCCCCTGTGCCTTCTTTTCTCGTATCTCAAAAAGTTCTCTGCTCGCTTTTCCAGTTGTCGATACAACTATATCTTGTCCCGCTACATCTATAATATGCTCGATTACGAGCTCTCGTCGCATATCATAACAATTCTTATATAACATCTGTTTATCATTTTGTAAAGCCCCCTTTTTAATAAGAAATGCGACACTTTTTTTTTCGCTTAACACATGGTGTATCGACTTTATTTTTTCCTTTAAGAATGCTTCAGGAGTATCTTCACCAAGGACTATGGTATATAATCCTATATCCTCTAATAACCTCTGCGATACTTCTCCTTGAAAAACATGCTGCGGTTCATCATTTTCTGTCGGTTCACCTCTCCATCCAACAAGAAACACGCACGGTATTCCATACACTTTCTCGTTTAATAATGATGCCACAGGATTAACAATATTTCCAATCCCGCTATTTTGCATATATACAATCGGAATGTTACCCGTCGCTAAATAGTATCCGGCCGCTATTGCTACACAATTTCCTTCATTGGCTGCAATGATATGTTTACTTGAAATACCCATAGTACATGTTAAATAGTCGCATAGCGCTCTTAACTGCGAATCTGGAACTCCTGTGTAAAAGTCACCTTGCAACTCTTTCAACAAAAAAGATATATCCATTATCTTTCCTCCAATAAAATATTATAATATATATTCATCAGATCTTGTTTAAACAAAGCAATAGGAAAGTTAGTTAACCGATCTATATTTACTGAATCTACAAGCTGCGCTATGAGTTGTTGATTTAATTCCTTAAATATGCCAAACCCGAATCGGGTTCTTAATTGTTTTAAAAATATAATAGCCATCGCAGATGTATCCTGTTGTAGACAATGTGCCAAGTTTTCCAATGTCTCTTGTAAATACTGTTTTCCTCGTACATCAACACACATATCCAAATGATCCTGCATATATTCCCATACTTCTGGCAGACATAACATCACAGCATAACCATGTGGAATATTTAACAATGTAGTCAGCTTATAGCACATCGCATGAGCTGCCGTTGTTCTCGTTATATTAATTGCCTGTCCTGCATAATTAGCCGCCCAAAGCATATTTATATAACAGGCATCTTTGCTATCTAGATACCCATCTAGATTATCCAGTATAATCTGGATAGCCCTCTCCGCTAATTTCCTGCTTTCTATTGTAGAATTAATTGACCAATATGACTCTACTGCATGTGAGAGCGCATCGCATATTGTAACCTTTTTTTGATATTCAGGCAATGTCTTCAAACTGGCAGGATGTAACAGGATATATTTTGGCAAAGCACTTTCATGATCTATCGAATACTTCTCTCCTTTTACATATATTACAGCAAACTGTGTTGCTTCGCTTCCTGTTCCTGCTGTAGTGGGTACGGCTATCAAGGAAATGTTATTTGCTATAATCACTTGATTAACGTAGTCTATGTCATTTTTCATATTCGAAAATAATTTAATGCATTTTGCCACGTCAATAGCACTTCCTCCACCAACAGCAACAATAATATCACAATTGTCTCTCCGAAATATATGTAATCCCTTTATAATATCCTCATATTTAGGATTAGAAGAAAAATCAAAGAAATATGTAACTTTAATTCCCATATTCATGTATAAATTATTAAAGAAATCACTAAAAATAGATGAAAAAAAAGACTTTCCACAAACTAACAAAATACTATCTACATTTAGTTCTTGAAACAAACGCTCAAACTCTTTCTCGTAATAATCAGGATTAATATAATATTGCTTCATATAATTAACTCAATCCTTTTATTCATCTAGCGGAATCAAATTTAAAATATCTTTAATAGGCATGCACAATTCATCTGCCTCTTTAGCTCGATGATTTTTTAAAATCATTGACGCAACGCTCTGCATTGCAGGAACACCACTCCTTATCAGTTGGTTGGCATAAATTACCACATTGACACCATGCTTTTTAAATTCTTCCTCTGTGACCGTATTATATGTAGTTGGTACAACTACTATTGGCGTGTCATAATCCGTTATTCTAAAAATATCAACAAATTTAAAAATCTCATCCGGCTCTTTCTTGCGGCTATGAATCATAATTCCATCGGCTCCAGCTTCCACATACGCTTTTGCACGCAGCAGTGCATCGTCCATACCTTTCTCTAAAATCAAACTTTCAATACGAGCAACAATCATAAAATCATTCGTTTTTTTTGCCTTTTTACCAGCTTGAAGCTTCGCACAAAAATGACCAATCGAATCTTGTGTTTGCTCAACCTCTGTTCCAAATAAAGAATTTTTTTTCAACCCGATTTTATCCTCGATAATAACCATTGATACGCCCATACGCTCTAATGATCTAACTGTATACGTAAAATGCTCGATTTGTCCTCCGGTATCTCCGTCAAAAATAATAGGTTTGGATGAGACTTCCATAATATCATTTATTGTTTGAAATCGTGATGAAATATCTACAAGTTCCATATCTGGTTTACCCTTAGCAGTTGAATCACATAAGCTACTAACCCACATTGCATCAAATTGATAAACTTTACCATCCCTCTCTACTTTTGTCTTTTCCGCAATCAATCCCGTAATACCGTTATGTGCCTCAATAGCATTAATACAACCCTTCAATTCAATTGCTCTTTTTAATCGTCCCCGCCGAAAATCAGGAATTGACAATTCATCCCTCATTCTTTGTTCAATCTTAGCAAATTGATCATTCTCTGCATATGGAAACTCAATCAGCTTTCCGCCATAAGAGTCCAAGACTTCAATTACTTCATCCCTAATTGCCTTCTGCACACCTCTTTTCCAATCATCTCCATGCACCACATACGTAGGACGTATCATCAATAGATTCTCTTTATAACTCAATTCTTTTTGTTCTACAACCTGATGAACATCTTTAAGATTTTCAATCACTGCCTTGCGTTCTTCAAAGGGAACCCTTGGAAATCTTTTATAGCTTGCCACTGCGCTATCCGATAATATTCCGACTACTACCTTCCCCATACGAGCTGCCTTCTTTAAAATTGCAATATGCCCGCTATGAATTATATCTGTAGAAAACCCCATATAAACAATTCTTTCCTCTACATCTTTTGTTCTCTGACGAATTGCTATCAGATCCTCCTCATTATCGACTTCATTGCACATGCATCCTCCAACATCACATGGTTTCAATACAATATTCTTCGATATTTCATTGAATGCTACTTCAGCGTAACAATCAACTTTTCCTTTTTCACAGAAATCACAAATTTCATCAAGCCATACCAACCAGTCCTCTCTTTTCAACTTATATAATGGCTGGGCAGCTACGGCATTATCAAAAACATCTACTCCAATCTTATCAATATTCTCCTGGGTAACCACTGCTTTAAAATCTTTCTCTGGTAATGTTATTTCCGTACTCACAACCATACAAGAATATTGACACTCGAGCAATGCATCTAATACTTGAGACTCAAAGACTAAATCTCCATGCATTAATATAATATCATCATCTCTCAACCACTTACGAGCACGATAGATAGAATAGATATAATTTGTTTCAACATATTTTTCGTTATGTACAAAATGATACTTTACCGGCATCTCTAATGAATTACTGTACTCCTTCAACTGTTCCGCAAATGCACCTGTTGTGATAATAATCTCTTTAACTCCCACATCTACCAACATTTTAAGTTGGCGGCTTAGTATGGTCTCATCTTTATATATATCAACCATACACTTTGGCATATTTTGTGTATAGTTTCCCATACGACTTCCCAATCCTGAATTCAGAATCAACGCTTTCATTAACCTAACTCCTCAAATCAAAATCTTAATGTGTCAATAATAAGCTGACAAACTTCTTCTGGTGTATTTGAAGCATCATTAATAACTTTTATATCCGGGCACTCAGGTGCCTCATATGGCATATCAATTCCATAGACATTCGTAATTTCTTTCCGAAGCGCTTTGCTATAAATCCCTTTACTGTCTCTTGCAATCAATATTTCCATAGGAACTTCTAAATATATTTCATAATAATTATCTATATTTTCCCGGTTCCACTTTCTATATGCTTCACGCATTCCAATCACTGCAATAATAACATCTATTCCCTGCTCAGTCAGCATTTTGCATAACCGCATATTTGTATATGATATTTTTTCTCTTCCTTCCTCAGAATAATCTGTATTCTGATAAACTTGTCTGATTACATCACCATCGATAAAAACAATATTATTTTCTTTTTCTTTTAAATATTTGTACAATAATGTGCTTATAGTCGTTTTTCCAGCCCCTGATAACCCTGTTACCCAAATCAATCTTCCTTTTTGCATTGTAAACCCCTTATCTCTTTTTAAATTTCATTTTATTCATCTTACGTCCCACAATCATTTTCCAACATCTTATTTTTCTACAATACATAAAATCAAGGACTCTACTTCCTCTATACAATTTATTCAGGTTCCATCGGCCTTCCAAGCACTTATTACCTTCAATATATCTACGCAATTCTTTTCTCAACTTCTCAAATCGCTTTTTAATCTCTTCTTTTTCTAAATCCGTCATAAAATTTTTATAATGAGACGAAATCATTTTATCAAACTTAGGATTATATTTCAAACTATCCCCACATAAATCAAAAAAATCCAATATATTATTCATATTATAAGGGTCAAGCTTATTTTCGAAAAGAGACAATCCCTTTTGAGTAAGTAATAGAGTATACTCTCCATCAGTAATACTGTATCCCTTATTAAATACATCTGCTCTTCTTACCTGACGCGCAAATAAATTACGTGAAATTGCATAACCATTTCCCACAATTTTTTTATCCATCCCTAACGCATTGATAACCAGGCTATAAATATCTGTCGTGGAAACAACCTGTTTATCGATCCCTAAAATATTTTCTCCATTAAAAATAAATAAGGGACAATGTACAAGACTTGTATAGGGTTCTATCGCATGAGTATATCCTTCATGGTATCCATGAAACCAATACTCATCCCCATGATCACCATACAATAATACAACTGTATTATTTAATAATTCATTGTTTTCCAACCATTCAAAGACTGTCCCAATTGTCTTATCAATAACCTTATATTTCTCCATGTATCGCTCTACTCCACATATACCCTGCCTTACTCTCTTCCCGCAATATGTTATATGACTGGCATTATCTTCAATAAAAACTGCGAACGCCGGTTCCTCTTTATTGCATTCATCCATTGCAAATAGAAAATCAGCAACATTATCACCATCCCAGAAAGTTCCATTTTTATTAATGACCGTATTTAATTTTCTGTTTCTTTCATGACCGCTATAACCCAAAAAAAGAACCTTCGTAAAATAACCATATTCATTCAAATATTCAAACAATGATTTCTTATTACATTCTACTGTATATATGTCCTCCAGATATCCTGATTCATCAAACACAGATATATCGCCAAAAAACAAATCCGCCATAACCATTAACGTTGAGGTCGCTGTAGAATAATAATTAGAATAGGATTCAAAATATTGACTCCATTTACGAAGATTCGGAAAACACTCTTCATTTAGCTTATAAATTATATTACTTACACTCTCCATATGGAAAATTACAAGATTTTTCATTATCCTTCTTCCTATATTGAAATTATTTTTTAAATCAGTAAAATATACTTATATTTTTTCATATATTCTAATTACGCTTTCTCCTGTCTCACATACGAAGTTTTCCTTTAATAATTCCATTAATTTCATATAAACAGCTTCCCACTCATACCATCCGCTTCGTCTCAAACTCGTATTATGCCATAATATTGAAAAAACACCATTATATTTTTTGACTTCTGTTATCAAGTTTGTGACTTTATCAATAACCTCTTCTGGAGTAAGGCCCCTATACTGCTTTGTACATACAGTGCCATCCATCACGATAAGCGGTATTTCCCATACCGACAAGTTTTCCCCCTTGATTGCATCAAATAAGTGGAAAGGTGTACAAATCCCATAAATAAACCCTTCATGCTGAGCCGATGCCAAAGTTGTATCATAGTGCATCTTCATGGCAGAAAACATTCTCCAAGTTTCAGGTATCATATATCTCAAAAAATGACATCTCCCAGATAGCGTCTTAACATCAACACTCTCCACAAAATGATTGTATTCTTTCTGAAACTGTATACGATCAAACGCAGCATTATAACTATAATGCCAATTTACCTCATCCCCTTTTTGTCTGATGCTCTGAATCAATCGTTGAACAGCCTCATTCTGCAGTTCATAGTATAAGTCGTATCCCGGGTTATTACCTCCCGCCATAAAATACCATGACGAATGAATACCATATTTCTTTTCTGTTTGAATAATCATTTTACAGCCATCGTCTATCCTCTTTTCCATTGATTTATGAAATAATTTACTCAACACTTTTTCCATTTTGTATCTCTTATATGGATAATCCACATCATGACTGATACAGGCATATGACTCATACATTTCCGCTTTTTCTAATAAAAATCTTTGTTGTACTAAACACTCCCGTAAAAAAGATGCATAGATATTCACTAATGGCCTATCTAAAAAGGACTCTTTATATAAAATACGATTTTCTACATAATACCTGCTATGAGAATCAAATTCTATTTTTCTGTTAATAATTTCCTCACAACCAGTTAAAATGAAAAAAGAACTCTGCACTATGTCAAAATTAATTTCATAATAATCCTCTTTTCTAATTATACATGGAATATCCCATGATGAATCCATAAATAACACCGGAATATTATTAAATCTCTTCAACGGTAATATAGGAATACATTTTTCCGTCAAATAATTCTCTCCCCATAAGCTTCCCTCTCTGATAAATACTCCTTTAAATGTCTGGGGTATCTGTCTGCCATAATATACAACTTTCTCATCATCAGAATAAGTGTTCGCTTTTTTATAGCATATGCCTTTTAAATGCAGACACCGGATCATTGTCTCAAATGTATAAACAATATGATTCCAGAATTCTATGTTCTCAATATAAACATTCATTACCCTCTCCATCTAAAGCACGGCTCAAAGCTTCCAAATACGCATATCCATGTTCTTGATCAGGTTCAAGATAATTTCCCTCTCCCCACTCATTCCAGGCATCAATAAAAATGAATTCACTTTGATAAACCAACTCTGCTTTCTTTATTTGTTCTTTTATATACTGTTCAAATAGCTCTGGTGTCGCTCCACGAAGAAAGACAGCATTTTTGCCCTTCCGGGGCGTCTCATCATATGTTACCACACCTCCGGGATATGTTTTTAATCCATCAGCGGGGGCTTCTTTTATCATATTTTCCCATACCTTTTTATAAGAAAGAACGCATCCTCTATTTGTCTTTATGTTGAAAAATTTACACAACAGCCTACCTGCTTCCCTCAAATAATGTCTATCATATTTGCCATACTGACCATATCGCACAACGGCCTCTACATATGCATTATCGCTAATCTCTGTATTCATAGAAACAAGATGTATACCATTAAACCCGTCCTGCCGTGCTAATTCATTCCAAATTCCAAGCATTTTCTTAGCATATTTAATATACTCTACATGATAAATTAGAAAAACAGGTTTATTATCAACTTTTATATAACGTGAATCCCCAAAAAAACTTCTTAAATATTCATAATGTTCTATCCAGTCTTGCTCCGTACCATATTCTTGTTCCAATAATACTCCACTTCCAGCCGCTTTCCTATCAACACAATTCCAGTCTGTAGTAGCCCCAGAATAAGCCGTCCATGTTCTTGCCCACGTCACATTTGCCCACGCAAAACAAAATGGTTGATCAATCTCTTTCCACTTTAATAAATTTTCGGCCGGACGATATAGTAATTTCTTTCCCGTAAACCAATAATGGAAATAGCAAAAGCCATACACTCCATATTTGTGCATAAGTTTTGTCTGCCATTCTACAGTTTTTTTATCTAATAAGTTATAATAATTATCATTCAACGGCACTTTAGGCTGTGTTTGACCTCTATAAACCGCTCTAGCGCGTTTAACATTTGTCCATTCTGTAAAACCCTTTTCCCACCACTTATCGTTTTCGGGTGTCTGATGAAATTGCGGCAAATAAAACGCTATAGCCTTCATATTAACTGCACTCCCTCATTATACCATTAGAACATATACACTTACACATCTACAATCTCATTAATAACACTAATGCATTTTTCAATCTCACTCGTTCGCAAATAAGGATGTATAGGCAAAGAAAGAACTCTTTGACAGATATCACTCGAAGTACATAAATCAACATTGCACGTATTTTGCAAATTCCGAAATGCTTTCTGCACATGCATCGGTTTATGATAATAAATCATAGAAGGTATATCATTTTTTTTCAAAACCTTTTGTACATTGTCCCTCTGCATAGAATCTTTGCACAATATACTATATTGCGCCCAACTGGACAAATATCCCTCTAAAATTCCAGGTACTTTTATCCTATTGCTTAACTCTTTCCCATACTTTTCTGCGACAATATTCACAGCATGCAGTTCATATTTTTCAAAAAGATGCAGTTTTACTTGCAATACCGCAGCTTGTAAAGTATCAAGCCTAGAATTTAAGCCAATTCTAACGTTATCATACTTATCATTCCCCTTGCCATGTACACGGTACGACCGTAAGAGCTCTGCCCATTCAGTATTGTCCGTGAAAACGGCTCCTCCATCACCATAACATCCCAACGGCTTTACAGGGAAAAACGATGTCGTTGCCATATCCCCAAACGTACAGGCTCTCTTTCCCCGAATACTCCCCCCAAATCCTTGTGCAGCATCTTCCAGCAGAAGCAGCTTATGTTCATCTACAATAGGTCTTATTTTATCATAATTAGCCGGTTGTCCAAATAAATCCACCGAAATCACTGCTCGTGCACGCAATTGCCCTTGTTTCTCGACCACTTCTATAGCTCGCTTCAAAGAATTCGGTGAAATATTAAACGTTTCTTCCTCTACATCAACAAATATTGGTGTAGCCCCAACCAAGGAAACCACCTCTGCCGTAGAAAAAAAAGTGAAATCTGGTACAAAAACTGCATCCCCAACTCCTATATTCCAAACCATCAAAGCTAACTGTAACGCATCTGTACCATTTGCGCAAGTAACACAATGCTTCGCACCAACATAAGCGGCTAACTCCTCTTCTAACTCATTAACCTGGTTACCACTGATAAAATTTGTATCATTCAACACCTTCTGAATGGCCTTATCAATAGCTTTCTGATTCCTGCGGTATTGTTCCTTTAAACCTTTAAATTCCACTTTTTATTTGTCCTTTATTTTAGAAATAATATTACCGTATTCGTCCACTCTACCAACTACTCTTGCTGGTATACCTGCCACCAGAGCGTATTCTGGTACATCCCTGGTTACCACTGCCCCGGCCGCTACCATTGCATATCTGCCGATTCTATTCCCGCAGACAATTGTGGCATTTGCTCCTATGCTGGCACCCTCACAAACTACAGATGTTTTATATCTATTTCGGCCTTTTGGATGACGCGCTCTCGGCGTTAAATCATTAGTAAACACACATGAGGGCCCCAAGAAAACGCCGTCCTCTATTATAACACCTTCATAAACCGAAACGTTGTTTTGAATCTTGACATGATCTCCAATCGTAACATTATTAGAAACATTGACATTTTGCCCCAAGGTGCAATCTTCTCCGATCTCTGCCCCAGACTGTATATGGCAAAAATGCCATATCTTTGTATTATTTCCAATCGTAACGTTATCGTCCACATAGCTGCTCTCATGTACAAAATATGACATCTTAACTTAAAACCTTCCCTTAAAATCTATTGTAGCACACTTGTCAAGCGGCAAACAAACTACACTCCCCTCAGCAGCAGACTTATATATTGCAAGTACAAGTTCTAACGCCCGCTTTCCTGCATATGCATCCACATAAGGTTGTCTGTCTTCTTCTATCGCCTGTATGACATCCGCGTAAAGAGGAGTATGACCATAACCATACACATTAGGCGGATTTTCATGAAATTGCCGCTTAACTTCTTCCGGATCATCTAACATATCGGAAAATAACCATTCTTCAATCACATTTACTGAAGTTCCGCCCGCTTTAACGGTTCCCTTCTCCCCAAATAAGTATAAAGTCTCTTCTAGGTTTTTAGGATATATATTGGTGGTCCCCTCAATCATCCCATAGGATCCATTTTTAAATTTGATCAATGCAAGCCCCAAGTCTTCCGCTTCAATATAATCATGTTTCAAGCGGTCTGTCATCCCCATAACACACTCAATCTCGTCTCCCATCATCCAGCGCAATAGATCGATATTATGAATACACTGATTCATCAGCGCACCGCCATCCTGCTCCCAAGTACCACGCCATTTTGCTCTCGCATAATATTCATAATCCCTGGCCCATCTAATATGTGCAGTTCCATGAAGCATCCTGCCGAACCGTTCCATTTCTACGGCCTCACGGATCTTTTGAATTGACTTATTAAATCTGTTCTGGTGACATGCGCATACTTTAACCCCTTCCCGTTCCGCTGCTGCGATCATATGGTCAACATCTTCTAAAGACAGCGCAATAGGTTTCTCTATGATCAAGTTTGCATGCCCAAGCGTTATGCAGTCAATCGCTATTTGCGCATGCTTTCCACTCTCTGTCGCAATTGCAACAAGCTCCGGTTTTTCTTTACTCAACATCTCTTTATAGTCGGTGTAACACTTAACCGTTCCGGGTAATTTAAATTTAATTATTTTATCCCGCATATTATGCTCTGCTATGTCACATAAGGCTACTATTTCCAGTTGGTTTTTCTGTGCTGCCACTATATGATTGGGGGATATTCTTCCACAGCCGATCAATGCATATTTCATTCCTGCCATCCTTTCAATCCGAATCTCTTCTCCATCTCACTGACAATAATTGCCGCTGCATTTCCATCACCATAGAAATTTTGTCTAACATTATCGGGCGTTTCGCCCGCAAAAATTTCTTTGATACACTCTATATTACGTTTGTTATCTTCATACATATGGCAAATCCAACCGCTATCCTCCAGTTCAGGCCATACACGCAAATCTACCATAAACAGACACCTGACTCCCGCAAAAAAAGATTCTTTGGATAATCCGCCCGAGTCTGTTAAAATCATTCTACAATTAGCTGTCAGCGCAACCATATCCAGATAACCGACCGGGTCAATGATATATAAATCAGGAATTGCAAGAATTCGTTCCCATAATTCAAATTGTAATAAAACCTTTTTCGTCCTTGGATGTAATGGACAGACAATTTTTTCTTCTATCTGCTCAAGCAATTCTACAATACGCCGCACCGTTACAATATCCGTAGTATTCTCCTGCCTGTGCCAGGTCATAAGTACATACCGGTCTTTCTCCAGCGAATATTTTGCCAAAACATTCGCCGAATCAACCCTTTCCCTGGTCTGCACAAAAACATCATACATAACATCCCCTGCGAAAAAAACTCTGTCTGCCAGTCCTTCTTCCAGCAGGTTCTGATAAGAACTCCTGTCCGGTGCACAAAGCAGTTCCGAAATGTGATCAACAATCACCCTGTTTATTTCTTCTGGATTATTTTTATTACCGGTTCTTGGCCCTGCTTCTATATGCACGATCGGAATGTTTAATTTCCTGGCGACTACTGCCGCTGCCAGAGTAGTATTTGTATCCCCATAGACAATGACCAGCAACGGCATATACTCCAATAGCACATCTTCTACTGCGATCATCATCTTTGCAGTCATCTCAGCATGGCTTCCTCCGAAAATATGCAGATTTCTGTCAGGTTTCGGAATATTCAATTCCTTAAAAAAAACATCTGACATATTTTCATCAAAGTGTTGTCCTGAATGAATGATAACTTCTTCATAGCCCCGTTTCCTTATCTCTTTTGAGACCGGTGCAAGTTTGATAAACTGCGGACGATTTCCCACAATCTGCATAATACATTTTTTCATCGCTTACCTCATTGACCAATTTTATTACACATACTGATACGCAGCCTAAACGTTCCTACTGATCACTACATGTATATAAATTTCCAGATTGAGAATCTCATTTTCAATCATTCCCGGCTTCCAGGATATACTCAATAACAGGCTTCATTGTCACCGACATATCCACTTTTTCCCTTGCAAATCTTCTGATATTTTCTGCCATTTCCAACCTTGATACACCATTTGAAAACAATCTTGTATAGAAATGCACAATCTGCTCTATATCTACCACTGAATCATTGTTCTCAATGCGAAGATAAAACTCATGAACCCCATCGTCAAAGGCATCCTCCTGACACGCCGAAACAATCGGAAGCCCTCTTGATAAATACTCCCGAACTTTAAGAACACTCGATTTCTCCAAGCCAATCTTATAAAATCCAAAGCTGCCTAACGCAACGTCCATCCTGTCATAAATCTCATCCAACTTCTCCCCACCCTGCTGTCCATAGAAAATGACATATTCTTCTAACTTATGTTGATAAACTAACTTCTTATATTTTTCAAGTTCCGAGCCATCCCCAACCATGTGAAGATAAACCTGCCTTCTATTTTCTATATTCTCTTCATAATATTGCTTCATTCCCATAATAAGCCGTTCATATCCATGGTGTACCTGAAAACATGCTACCGCAATTAGGTTTATCCCCCCCCCCGATACATTTTGATCACCGATCATTTTAATATCCTCTACTACAATACCATTCATAATGCGTATAGTAGGTATTCCGAAAATGTACTTATCCTCCGTAAGCGTAACAATTCTGTCAACATAGTTCTTTAATCTATCTCGATAATATAGATCTTTAAAGTAAAACGGCAGCATTGATAGACTGGCCAGCAATTCACCTTTATACGGATATGTCGGAATTTCCAAAAGAATTTTTGATGCCGGAAATCTTTCCCGCAAACTCTTTATAAAATTAAGAAACCTCCTGTCTACCGGCACGAAACGTATATAAAAAAAATCCGGTTTGCACTTAACTATATCAAAAACCTGCTCGTAGTTTCGTCCAAAAGAACCCAGCGGCATTCTCCATGACATCGACCTTGCAATATTTGCTTTTTCCTTTGAGATAATAACACCCTGACAATCAAAATAACGATTCAGCATTTTAATCTGGTTTTCTACCTTTTTATTAACACCCACAAGTTTCTGATTTGTCTCATAATATATATAGTATCCGCTTTTTTTATCCTTCATTGCTGTACTCCTACAAGCTACTCTTTATCAAATATTCTGTAAGATTTATAGGCTACTCTTCACACTTACAATCCACCAGCAATATATGCAACCACCGGCATCATCGTTATGGATATGTCAATATTTTCACAGGCATATTTACGGATTTCTTCATGTATCTGCCGCCGGCACATACCAGCCTCATAAACAGCTTCGTAAAAATCTACCAGTTCCTTTAAATCTATTATCATGCTGTTGTTTGGAACCTCCAGATAATACTTATATCCCTGTACAATGGCATCATCCCTGCAACCCGAGACGATTGGCAATCCTTTGCTTAAATATTCCCGTATCTTTAGCAGACTGGATTGACAAATTCCCCTTTTATATAATCCGAAAGCACCCAGCGCAAGATCCGCATGATCATATAAACGGTCAAGTTCTCTTCCCTCTTTTCTCCCATGAAACAACACATAATTCTCCAAATGATATTGTCGCACCAGTTTCTTATACTTGGCAAGTTCCTTTCCATCGCCAACAATGTGAAATTCTATTTTTCTACTCATACCACTTTGGTAATACCGTTTAAATCCCTTTATTATGCGCTCATATCCGTGAGATTTCTGTAGCACAGCAACTGCCAATAACCGAATCGTACTGTCATTTCTTATTTGTTGTTTACTTTCCATTTCTTACCTCTTTTATGGGGAATCGATCCTGAATCTGTTCTAATACAGCTACTGTCGCAAAATAATGGAATTGCATCCATACCACTTTGCTGTACCGACATTGGTCCAATAATCGGCTGACTGCTGAAGCTTCATCGGCTGTAAGATTCCCATAGCAGATGGGGAATATTCTATTACCACATCCTGCCCTGATGCCTCATCCAACAATTGGAATATTTTTCTATTCTCTTCATCAAATTCCCTCATATTTCCATTGGCTATATTTTTATAAATCGCCAATGGCATAATGTCATTTATTCCATAACCGCCTCCAGTCATAAGAACCACCGTAAGCAAGCAGACTGCTGCACCGACAAAGACATATATTTCTTGTAAGTTCTGTACTCTTGGCAAGCACCAGGCCAATGTCTGTCCGATACACACTGAGCAAGACATTGTTGCTGCAACAATGGCCATATTCTGAACAAAAAGCACTCTTGGTTCCAGATAGATGTTTCCATATGCGAATACCACCGGGAAATCTATCAGAAGCAAGCCGATTATGCTATAAACAACTATATAAAGTATTTCATATATCTTAATGCGCAAACATCTAATTCCAATAAAAACACATATAGCTACGATCAAAAGCAGCGGGGAGTTTCTGATCAAATCTCTAAACCCAGACAATACTGCACCTCCGGAATTTTTAAGCGCCAGAATGATATCCAGCTCGGCGCCGATCCTGTCTTGTCTTGCGAAATTCCCCGGCGCTGCGGAATTAATAAGCGCACCTGCCATAGAGCATAGAAAAACCGGAAGAATCTTGAAATTTCGTCGGTGAACATACTCCCAGAAACCAATCCCAAGAAGGATTACATTGCAGAATGCGGCTACCGGCAATGTTCCTCCCGTGGCTAAGCCACAAAGAATCATAGCCGACAATATATCCGCTTTTCTCTTGTTTGCTGCCCCTCTGACCGCAAACGCCAGTCCTGCCAGCATAAAGATCAATGGAACAGTATACATACAAGCGCCACATATCCAATAAAATATCTCATGCACATTATGCCCGATCGTAATGACAAATACAATACACCCATATAGCAAATTTACAACAATTTTATACCCCCCCCCACGCAAAATATAGCAGATAATGCTATGAATACTAAAATATAACGCAACGAGAAAAAGTGCAGTCATGATAAACAGTGCAACCCGCGTCCGGAATAGTCCGGCCTGGATCAACGCTGAACAAAAATAGTAAACAAAATTTCCGGTAAACGTCCCTTGCGTATTTTGATACACATATATCGTCTCTTCCCAGGCAGCAGATAAGAGTGTCCTTCCTTCCATCATCAAATTTCTCATATTATTGGCGCCATAAAAATCATCTGCAGAGGGGACGGCATATCTGCATGCCCATATCAATGGTACACTTGTAAATACAGCAAAAAGAGCACTTGCCATGACATATAGCTTATCGAAGCCTGCACTAAACTTTTTATCACTTAACATTTCACGATTTCCTTCCTAAGCCTTTCCCATACCGGTCCATTCTGCGGCCCAAGTCATCATACACACAGAGCAATATCTTCTCTTTATGATCAGCCATGCAAATATTTTACTCGGCCAATCGTATTTCTTTATGCTGCATAGTCTGATAGTGCTCTCCACGGTGGCATTTTCCCTCATAACTGTCAGCTGTTTTTTAACTTCCTTATATCCGCTCTTTTTATTGCGGCAGATTTCCTTTTTCATACACAGAAGAACATTTGACAAAAATCCGGCCTCAATCTGGCTTGTCTCGGCGTAATTATACACATCCGCAACCCGGTACATCTGTTCTCTCAAATCTAAAAATTTCTGAAATAATAACGCATCATATTTACCGATCATGGAATCATCATTCCGCATATAATGATAAGGATAATATTCTTTCATGCAATACACGCTGTCTGCAGACAGAATCGCTGCAAAAGTTGTCAGTCCGTCCTCTCCTACATGTATTTTGTCGCTGAGATAGTCGAAATTCTTGATCAACAGCTCACGCCTGAACAACTTCGTACATCTGGAAGATAAAATCATTCCAGATTCCATTCTTCCATCAGAAAAATAAAACGGCAGTATCGAATGTGTAATTTCTTCTCTTGTATAATACCCTCCTTCAAGTCGGTTATCCTGACATGTTACAGAACCATCCTCATATTCTGATTTCGCTCCATATAGAATAAGATCCACCCGGAAACGATTCAGTATTATTTCTAAAGATCCAACTAAATCCGAATCGATATAGTCATCCGAATCACAGAATATAATGAACTCACCCGCTGCTTCCGCCACTCCCCTTTTCCAGGCATTCATCAACCCTCTGTTCTTTTGGTGAAATGTTTTGACTCTTTTATCACTCCTGACGGCTTTTTCACATATTTCATATGTTTTATCTACAGAGCCGTCATCTACCAATAGCAATTCAAAACATTGACAAGTCTGTTTAAGAATACTGTCCACACATCTTCCAAGTGTTTTCTCACAATTATAGCATGGAACCACAATACTAATCATCTATTCTTCCTCTCTGCCACTGATCAATTCCGTCCATTGCATGCTGATGCGTTCTATATCGTATACCTTGCTTCTATCCTGAGCCTGCTTTGCATAATATTTTCTCACCTCATCATCCCTCAGCACTTCCATGACAGCGTCCGCCATTGCCTCTTCGCTGTTGCTTAACGAAGCAGAAAACTCCGGCATCTCTTCTGAACTTTTTTCGGTGATAATTCCAAACTCACCTTTCATATACCCCTCAATCCGTCCTTGATAAGATGGCGCCAACTGTTCTCTGGCTCCCGTCGCTCCATCTGCCACAACACACGGAACCCCGCAAGCCATTGCCTCTAAGACCGCAACCGACATCCCTTCGTATAAAGACGGAAGAGCAAACACCGCACTTCTGGCAATATACGTATCCAAATTATTACTGAATTCAATAAAAAGAACAGATCCCTCCATCTTATACTCTCTGACCATTTCTTTAAGATATTCTTCTAATGTTCCGCCTCCAAATATAACCAGTCTGGCATCCGGAAAGTGCTCAAGTACTTTTCTAAATGCCCTAATCAAATGCCATTGCCCTTTTTGCTTTTCAAGACGCCCGGCAGTAATTACCGTTCTCTTTTGCGAAAACCATCTTTCTTCATCATCTGGTATACTCTGCTTTGCTTTTCTACTGATATCCTGCCTGTCAATAGAGCAATAGATTGCTACGATTTTATCCGGTCTGATCTTAAATTCTTGAATCATATTCGATTTTACATCTTCAGATACAGCGACAATTTTATCTGCTTTATTATATAACAATCTAATCAAAGGGCTTACAATAAAACGATAAAGCAGATCGTTTTGTTCAGATGCTGACATATTATTTACTATATTGACAATGTTCTTACAATATTTATTCCCACTTAAAATGCAGGCAACATTAGCGCTGTCCATAAAACTGATACACGCCTGATATCCTCCTTTTTTTTTCAGATATTTCAGCCGTTTGATACGCTTTATAAGCAGTTTAAACTGAAACAGAACAGATCTCATTCTTTGTCTGCCCTTAATCCCCAACGATAGTATATTTCCCCGAAAAGGATAATCGATGACTTTATCATCATTAATCAAAATATCAATTTCCCACTCTTCCGGCAAATGTGTCGTAATATTAGATACTATTTTCTCCGCTCCACCTTTTTTTAAAGATGAAATAACAAATAAAACTTTCATACTGCTCCTTGCTCACACCATATTACCATTCTAAGCGTTTGCTATTTTAACAGCGTTTTTCTCCATTCCCTTTTCCGCTCACTTGGAATAGTACCTCTTCATATTGACTCATAACATTCTCCCAATCATATTTTGAAACATCAATCTCGCCTGTAGAAATTTCTCCCGACTTACTAATGACCTCCCGTAGTCTATCCGCCAAACCCTGTACATCATCAGCTGCAAAATAGTACTCATCTCCTGACACTATCTGTCTATGTGCAGGTATATCAGAAAGAAGAGGATAGCATCCTGACGCAATCGTTTCAATAACCGCCATAGGACAATTCTCAAAATAACTGGCTGTAATATAAACTGAGGCTTTCTTCAGGTGACGCATTTGCTTCGCACTACCATTATCAATCCAACCATGAAACTTTACATAACTACCCAAGCCAAGTTCTGACGACAACTTTTCTAATTCCACCCGAAAGGGTCCGTCCCCCAGAATATCTACTGTCCATCCTGATAAATCTACCCGTGCCATCGCTCTCAGAATCGTCTGCACATTTTTGTATCGTTGCAATCTGCACATCAATAAGATATTTTTTTCTTTATTTCCGCTCTGAGCCAACTGCACATATTTGGCTATATCCAACCCATTAGGTATAAAAATATACTTTCCCCGTGCATGTCTACTTTGCATCAGGTTCTGCAGATACGCAGACGGCGCTACTACGCCCTCTGAGCAATCTACAATTTTTCTCCAGGCAGGACGCAGCAGCCTGTGCATGATTTTCATGTATTTTTTCTGATTATATCCTTCCACATCACTTCCATGTGCTGTGATAACATATGGCAATCCATACCGCTTATGAATCCATACCGCTGCCTCCCCCGTAGGAATCACAAAATGCACATGGCAGACATCGTATGTATGTGTCTTCATATGTTCCTTTATGAATCTTCTTACTGCCAGAAGGTATGTATACTGCTCCCACGGCATACAGGAGCTCTTCTTTCTACGTATACATTTAAGCCGATAAATTTTAACTGCGTGCATCTCTTCATATGTGGGAAGTTCCTGATATCCCATCGTAACTACCGTTACATTATGGCCCTTTTTTGAAAGCTGAACGGCAATATCTCTAGATACAGGCGCCGCTCCACCTCCTAACGGCGGAAACTCATAATTTAATACTAATATTCTCATAGTTCTTCACCAGATTTTATAACTTTACTCATAATATACAGTTTATTTTCCTCTTCCATTGTGTCTTCTCTTCTACACAATGTCATCACTCCTAACACTGGCATAAGCAAAAATACCCCATACACATATCGGAATTCCTGACTGACTGGAGTTGCTATAAGTAGAGACACAATATTGAACAGTGGCAAAAAATATGGGAAACTACACTTATGATGTATTTTAGCATATGCCCATAAAATCAAAACCATCCAAGTAGTCATTCCCAAACTCCAAAATTGTGTATAAATTCTCCTGTCAAAATAGGAACACCACCATTCCAAAAACTGTTTTACTGAATATGGCACAAGACATGTACGGCTTATCCCCAGTTCTTCAACGCGTTCTATTCCCTGATGATACTTCCAGTAATAATCCAATTTATGATACCAGTATCCCTCTGTCTGACTAATCCATGCTCTAATATAATATACAGGATTTTTTATACCAATTTTTAACCATGCTACAAAATAATCCATCTTATGTTGAATCAAATATTCCTGATTACCTTTTCGGATTAGATTCTTAACAGGGTCAGAAAGATATGTACAATATTGGTCCGGTATATCATCCACATTCACTATCCGGTTCAAAAGTTCTAAATCGTTTTCAGAAATATCCCCTTCCTGTACTATAACATATGCAATTTGCTGTACAGGTATAGATAGTGCCTCCACGAAATCCACATTCTCTACATGCATAAGTGGTAGCACTATCCCGTTAAATAACCCAACAAAGACTAAAGTAAATAATGTCATCAATGTACATTGTTTTCTAATCTTGTCCAGATATAGAATTATAAACGGAATGCATAAAATAAATATAAATTTTCCGTTGCTTCGCATTGTACAAATCAAAAATCCCAGCAGGCAAAAAATAACACTATCCCACACCAGCCACTTAGCTAATCGCTTTTTGCTCCATACAAAAACCGTAAAAACCAACATACATAGTCCAAACGGTACATCCTTCCACATACTAATAGAATACATACCGTTAAAAGGTGTCAAATAAAAAAACAAGTAAAGACCAGCCAAATATCTTATACGTATTCCATTTTGGTACAATATAAATAAAACACAGGCAAATGTAAAAGCCATCATAAGCATGGAACATACTGAATAAATCGCGACCCCGTTATTACCCCCCCCCATTTGATATGCCGCTTTAATCATCAGTGTATGAAGCCACGGATGATGATTTGTCCGTGGCACCTGATCGGTTGCCTGACGTAACTGCCATATTGAATCAGCTGTAACAATACCTGGAAAATAACATAAAAAATAGGGTAAATAGCACAAAACACCACTTAAACCCACTGCCGGAAGGAAGACGTACCATTGGGTTCCTTTCGCATCACTCAACTTGTCCACTTTTATTTTCCGCAAAACATGCATGATTTGCCATAAAGAGCACTGCCACAGGAAATACCAGCCACTCACACCTACTGTCACATATGCAAACGAAGCTAGCCTAAAAAGCCACACCATATCCTGACCATACCATACTGCCAGATAATTCCTGAAATTGTCCCATGCAGTTAAATTTCCAGCTGTACAACATACAGATAATATTATACTTGTGATATTAATCCACCTATTTGACGGATTGGCATTCTTTATCATAACACCTGCCAAAAAAATCATAAATATATAACTAAAAACATTAGAAAAACTTATTATCTGCTGAAAATACAATGCAAGAATAATCAGACCACTCTTTACTCCTGCCATTACTCTTATTCTGTTAGTGTATTCGGCCATCCTATTCCTCTATATTCTCCACAACTTCCTTGATACTATAGGGCATGTCCACATGCGTTCCAAAATATATCTTCATCATAATCTCACTCATCAATCCAAAAACAAACATCAAAACTCCCATGATCATAAAGAAAACCGTCAAAATCGGAGGAATAATATTGTTTGACATCTTATAGCCCAGTAAAAACAATGCAACCGACCAAATGCCGCACGCCCCACCTGACAGACAAAACAAAATACCGAATGCGCCAAGTATATGCAACGGTCTGGAAGCATATTTATTCCAGAACCAAACAGAAATCATATCCACAAATCCTTTGACTGTTCTATGCCAATTATATTTTGTCTTACCTGACGTTCTTGCACGGTGATTGACTATCATCTCCCCCACCTTAAATCCTTTGATCTCAAGAATTGCCGGAATAAAACGATGCTGTTCTCCATACAGATTAACACCTTTAAAACATTCTCTGCGATATACTTTTAGTGAACATCCGCTGTCATGAATTCCGTCACGGACAAGCAGATATCTTAAAGCATTGGCTCCTCTGGAAATAAACCGCTTCATAAATGTATCCTTGCGATTTTTACGCCACCCTGAAACCACATCATAGCCTTTCTGAATCAAATAATCCAACAACTTTGGAATATCCGCCGGGTCATTCTGCCCATCGCCATCCAGTGTCGCAATGAACTCCTTCGTAGCTGCCTTGATTCCTGCATCCATCGCGGCAGTCTGTCCAAAATTTCTGCGAAACTCTATATACTTAAGCGGCTTAAGTGTACGACAAACCTGATCGGTCCCATCAGATGAGCCATCATTTATGAAAATAATTTCATAATCATAGCCTGCACTTTCACACATCGCTTTAATTTCCTGATGCAATCCTGCCACATTACCTTCTTCATTATAGACCGGTACTACGATCGATACACTCAACATATTATCTGCCGCCTTTATTATATACTATACCCACAGCGCTATTCAATGTAGCACTGCACAATCTTGCCCGAATATTTTTAATTATTATACCCGATTATCCCATAAATGAAAAGGATTTTTGATGTTATCTCCTCTGCCAATACTCTCATATATAGTATTTTCATCAATGAATCGTTGCCGTACCGTATGCGGTAGTTGACAATAGCATACCGGCATAACCGATATACAGCATAAAACCTGTCAAGTATAACAAACTATATCTCACCTTATTCTCGCGAAACCGACCAATCCACATCTTGATTCCAATAAAAGCATAAAAATATATCACAAAATGCAAAGCAATAAAGAATCTAATTTCTACTGCCCCAGGTAATATGCATATACACGGCAGCAGCAGGAGTCCCAACCAGATCCATCTGCTGCTCTTTAGCCGAAATGAATGGATAAAGTTACTGCTCGCAATATATAATACCGTATAAAACAATATCAAAAACAAACTTTTATCTCGTCTTATATCCTGAATGTACTGTGCCGGATATATCGGGTAAAGCATATTTAATAAATGTCTTATATATATCCCGGCAAAATCTAATGGATACTTTAACACCAATTTGAAAACCTGACTGTATGAAGTAAATTCCGTAATTTGTTCTCTTTGCAGTATCGCCTCACCAATTTTGTCGACAAAAAACATTCTGCCTGCCATTCCATATTGAGACAGATCACCAACGTAAGTGGCATACCTTTGCGTATAAACACCGCAATGAAGCTGAAACAGCATCAATCCTTCCGTTGGAACCCACCAAGAATATATTCTGGATAGATGGTAATTCAGCACGATTTGCGGTATGGCACATATCAGCATTCCAGCCAGACAAACCGGCAAAACCACAGCCATGTGCATCCATCGTTTCTTAAGCAGGTATAAAGCGATCAGCACAGCTAAGCAGACCAATCCTAAAAACAGATAAATTGTTCTGATATTGTACGCTCCGTACAGAAAAAGCCCGAGAATAAACGATCTTATTCCTTTGGCATACAATTTTTCTTCTTTTTCTACAAGATCATGCACCAATATAATCGACATCAAAGAAATAGTAAAAGCATAAAAATCCGACAACGTGTAGACAAATAAACCACGGAAAAACAGGTAAAAAACGACACCGCAAACGCCTCCTGCCACCGCAGTATCCTGATCTGACATTTCAAAACCAGCTATTTTTGCAATTTTTTTAAAAAGAAACGTAAAGGTGAACGCAAAGACAAATGACGCAAAGATACGATAGCCGAGCAATTCACTTCCAAACATCATTCCGAATTTATAGCACATTGAAAAAATATACGGAAGCAGCCAGCCTCTGAACCCCCATGCCATATTACGAACATCCCATCCGCAGGCCCTTCCTAAGCTCCAGTAAACTGCATCATCATAGTAAAAGTCAGTATTATTCAAAATGCACAAATAAGTCATGCTGCCCACAAATAACATTATAAAAATTATGACATACCATTTCCTCGCAAGTTGTTCATTGCCCATGATCATCATCCCCTCACTGGAATATCTTAAGCTTCAAATTACCTCGACAACACATAAGGAACCTCGCTGATATCATACACCTCAATATCCGCACCTAACAATGCCCCACGATGAATAGCCGCAGCAGCATGCATATTCTCACCGATCAGTACTATATCATTCCATGATCCCTTCAAACCATTCAAGGTGCCTTCAAAAGTCCCCCGATATTCTGCATTATAAGAAAATACTACCGGATTGTTTATACGAACAGCTTCCGCCAATTCTGGTGTACGCATATCCGAAATATTCAAAATTGCATATTCTATATTTTCTGAGGTTTTATACAGTCGTTCATTTTCAATGAACAGCCCGATCTCCAACGGACCCTGCTCAACCCAGCCCCATGAAATATCAGTCAAACCACCTGGCACAAAGCCCGTATACCATGCCGAGATGGAATTATCCGGGGTAATTCCTGACGCAACACAATCTTCCCTCTGTATCAGCCTTGTATCATTTTCTGAATGGACTGCTCCCATTGTTATCACCATGCTCCCACTTAAAAGCTCTAACGCTACGATCAATACTGCAAACTCGCCAATAATATGCAGACACCTTCTCCTTTTTTCTAAAAAGAGCAACTGGCAAATTCCCATCGATACAAGCATGATCTCACAGAAATATAACTCCATTCCCCAGCGAACATATTGTCTGTTCATAAAGCATAAAATCAATATTTTAAGTATCCCCATCAAGAAAACTATATACTTCTTATCAAAGTTATGAATTACATATACAATCCCGATAAACATTGCAAGAAGATAGATAATCCCACAATAATGCTGGATACCAAATTTACCATAATTCAGAAGCATCTTATAATATGGCGCTCCTTCCTGCCCGTCCCACACTGCAATATTGATAAAACCATCCACAATTGCCGTCTTCAGCTGAAAAACAATATTTGGTGCGAGCAGCAGAATCCATACCAGATACATTCCTAACGCATACAATCCTTTGCAAATAAGTTCTTTTATTTTTCTATTGTTTAATAATATTACAAATCCAGTATAGCCAATCCCTATTGCTCCATGCCACTTTTCCAAAGTAGCCATAGCCGCTCCCATCGTCATCAATATCAGGAAAACATTTCTCTTTTCCTCCATATAGCGTAAACTGAAAAGCATTGTCAAACATAAACAACAGAATACTACCACATCTCCTGTCGCCTGTTTTGCCTGCCAGATATACACCGGATAAACAGCCGATAAAACAGCAAAAACAGTCCCCAAATGCTCTCGAACATAATTTCCGATCAAAAAGCATATCAGTATCGTTGCTGTACCAGCCACAGACACCAGTATACGATAAATAAAAAAAGCCTGCGGTGTATAGTACATTGCGATTTCTGTACCAGTACATTTGCTATACAGCCAAATAAAGATTGCCGCAATCTTTGATGAAAATTGTGCCGGATAAAAATATGTGGACATCTGATAAATATTCTTCGAAGTTACCATTTCTATTGCCGGATGCACAAAATTCCATTCGTCCGGATGGAAAATGCTTGTGACTCCCCAATCGTATCCCATAAGCCGCAGGCTGCCACCTACAGCCATTGCTATTACCAGGATGATCCCGTCGCCTATATTACAATGATATCTTTCTCTAAACCTTGTCCAATAATTCCGCCATGAAAAATCTGATATCTTCTGCTCCAGATTATAACGCCGAAAGCATACTCGTGTCAGAAACAATGCCGCCACTATAACGACGATAAGCATGCCCAGCCGAACCGCACCGGCACTCCAATAGAATTGCGCGATTATATTATTTCCGCCTGCAATATAAGCAATACTTATCGCTATTGCCATAAAGGTCACTATAAAGCATCCTGTATGTTGTATTCTGAAACTCTTATTCTCTCTATTTATTGCATTCATATATCTTCAGACTCTCTGTAGTCAATACAAGTTCTATATCTGTATAATCAACGCATTCCTTAAACTTGTCTATCACTTTCTCATTATCATAATCTATGGTAAGCCAAAGTAATATTTTATCATCTGTCCTATTATAACACAATTCATCCTCGTACAACATTTTATTCTGAATCACCAATACTTTGGATTCCTGCGGCCAAAGTGTTGCTGCTTCATACAACCAGTTTTCGCCCGCGGCTTCGTGATGCACCATGATACCGTTTACTCCATGATAATTTGTCTCCAGCATCTCCCTTATTGCTGCCTCACCGCGAAACAGCTCACTGATATGCTTCGTATCGTAAGAAGACAGCATCAAACACACGCTGCCTGCCATTATTGCAATATTGTATTTCCTTGAATGATTCCAGACATTGATCACCCACATGACAAATACCAATGCAATAACTGGATATACCGGGCTCATATACTTCCATGCGACAGCGCCTCCCAACAATAAAATACAATAATAACCAGCGACAACTCCTGTAAGAAGACATAACATGAATACATCGGCACGCTCTTGCCTTCTTCCTCCCTTTCTTTTCACATATAATGCCAGTACCACCGCAAAGCATAAAATCATGACTCCCACATTTACAAACAAATGCATCGCTACTATCCTCAATACTTTTATCATCTGCGCAAGCATCTGTATCAATGTCATATTTTTTACACTTGTATAGAAAATCCCGGCTATATTATCGGTTAAAAGTCTCTTCAATTGTGGAATGATATACCCTGCCCCGACCAAAGCAGGTATACCATATCCAGCTGCCATCCAAAGCAGGCAGTTCTTCTTTCTCTTGACCAAAGCATAAAAAACAAACAAAAGTGTTATGACTGTGAACAATATAATCCCGAACTGGTGGAGGCGATAGCATAATACCGCTAAGACTGCGGATCCGACTAGACACAATCCCTTCTCCCATCGTTTTTCAGTTCTCACAAATCGGAGATCCAGATAGATCAAAAATAACGCCAACATTGTCAGCATCATATAGCATCTGACATAAAGTACCGTACTAATTGCCCCTGCACTAAATCCGTAAAGCAATACCGTACATAAAGCTCCTTTGTCACTACAGATTTCTTTCGCGATCAGATACAATGCCATCTGTGCAAGAACAAAACAACATAAATTAACTCCTACCCCTACTCTCCAGGGTATATTTCCGGGATCAGCTGTCGCTGCCAGATTGATAATCGTATAATACAGATTTCTATGGAGCAGACTGTCTATAACACTATCAATACCTTGATATATCAGTAATTCATCATGATAAACCGTCATATACTCCCGAAATTCCTGACTCGTATGTTCGCTTCCATAAAAATTATCCGTACGATCCCAATATTGCATCCCCTTTCCACCCTGCCCGGCACCTTCCATCGTAAACATTTCGTCTACATTCAAACGCTCCTTCTGCGTTCCCCATGCCAGAATGACAAGACATTGTACCACTATAATGATGCAAAATATCCCGATATTTTTCTTTTTCCCCACTGGTATATCCTTTCTCCTATCGTTTTCTCATATACAACAGAAAAGATAAAACATAATGCTATAATGATTGTAAATTTAATGATCTGCCATACTAACGGTGAGCGAATTATACCAAGTGCTGCTTCATCACCGATCAAACATCCTCCCAAATACACCAGAAGAAAATGAAACAGGTAAATAGAATAGCTATACTGTCCAAGTCTCTGACATATCCGATTATTTAAGACATTACATGTCGAAATCTTCTTGCTTAAAATCATCAAACAAAAGATGAGATCAAACGCCAAAGTTCTCACAAGCCATATCCATGTTTTCTCATTAAAATAAGATGACAGACATGCGAGACATATATATCCTATTATACTAACAGCAAACATCCTGTTTGAATAGCGCTTCTCATTCCACATATCCCTCAATGTATATAGACACATCCCACATATTAACGCAGGAAAGTGAATAATAAAACTATATGTGTAAACCCATCCATCCCAGATATACTGTTCGCCACTGAAATGCAGATGTCGCAAAACACAAGTACCTATGACCGAGAGCATAATGAGAACCGTCCCCACGATTCCTGACACCTTGTTTTTCCCGCCATATCTGTATAGAACTGGAACAATAGCAAGATATATTACCATAACTCCTATATACCATTCTACCCACATAATACTATTTGCAAAATACGGAAAAAACCCATGCAAATATAAAAAATGCATGATCACATTCATTGCGCTGTATCCTTCTGCTGTCCCCATCCAAATATTTGCTCCGGGGGGAACTATAATCATATAAACTACTAATGCAAGATAATATAATGGTGTCAATCTCCAGATTCGTTCAAAAAACCATTGCACTGCTACTTTCAAAAAGCCATTAGCTGACTTAGCTCTGCCTTCCAGTGAATGACAGGCTAAATACACTGTTAATATAAAAAACAGTTCTACCCAATACGCACCACTGGCTCCCAACCAGCCCAGCAAACCTCCAAGGGTGCCGCCTCCGGAGTGTACCCACACAACAGCACAAACAGCAGCCCCTTTCAGAGAATCAATGTCTGCAAATCTCTTGCATTTTTCCTGCTCTGACATATCGTATTCCATAAGTCACTCCTAAAATGATCATACATGTAACCCCTATCCTGAAAATTGAAAAAAACCAGTAATAAAAATCTCCAAATTGTTGCGGCTGCCTATGCTGAAAAATTTGATCAATTATTCGAAAAATAATCAAATGCATTGCCATAATTACCAACGACTCCTTCCCCACTATGGCAAGTACAGTCCCAAGACAGGGAATTCCGCTTATTATTCTGCTGTACCACATACATAACAGCGATCCTATAATGCCCGTAACCAAATATAATCCGGCGCTGTATATCCCGTGACATCCATATTCTCTTGTCGCCAGACTCATCCCCGGATTAAAATCTACTAATAATTTGTACAATATCATTAAAAATAATATAGATATGTATTTTTTTGTTTTTGTTTCTTTTTCTCTCCAATCATACTTTCTTAACTCGTACCCAAATATCATAAAATTTGCCCCAATGAATGCTTTATCAATGTTCCACGGAAGAAAAACCGGACAGTAATACAATATCTGTGTTATTACAATAAATAATACAAAAACTATGATTTTATATATCATTTTCGTACAATATCGGACATAAAATCCCAAAAGCAGGTTTGAGAAAAAAAAAGCCGTTAAAAACCAGGTAGGATTATTCTCGATCCGAAAGAAGAAAATATTATTTTCTGTCTCAATAGGAAAAAACAAACAGTACGTCGAATAGAAAATCCCTACAATAGCCTGGATAGCCTCTTTAAAACTTTCAAACCCCTTCCAAAATATATAAATAATGAAAATGAGTAAATTATAAGCAAAATACGGAATCACAATCTTTCTAAACCGTCGGCAAATATACTCTCCAGCTACCAAAACATCCCTCTGAAGATACCCCGAAACAACAAAAAATAACGATACAAAGTAAGAAATACAGTACCCTGTTAATCCGAATGGAAAACCACAACTATGTGCCATTAATATGAATATTAACGTAATTCCTTTTGCAACATCAAGATATTTATAACGCATATTGCCTCTAATCTATCAACATCTTATGCTTTAATTGTTTGAACAGCTTCCGGTAGCTCTCATATTCTGCTGATATACTTCTACATATTTTCTACAAATCATTTCAATATTAAATCGCTCCATTGCATAATAATAAATATCGTTCCTCTGGAACTCGTCCTTACGACGCATCATTTCGATAATACCATCATATAACGCCTGTACACTGCCTTTTTCAACCAGAACTCCTACGTTCTTATTTACAAACCCTTCCGGACCTCCGCACCTTGTCGCCAGCACCGGTTTTCCCAACAAAAGCGCTTCCGCGATCGAGCAGCCAAAAGACTCCACCAGGCTTGCGGATACCAAAAAATCCATCTGCTTTACCACTTCATAAACCTTCCGTTTCTCACACTCTCCATAGAAGATAACATACTCGGCAATTTCTAACTTTGCCGCCATTTCTTTATAATATACCTCGTATTCACCTCCACCCAGCAGATGAAGTATAACTGATTGCTTTTCCTCAATTAACCGCTGCAAGGCCGGCAGTAAGAACTGTATTCCCTTAATCTTCTTATCATAGAACGAAGCCACGAGCGCAATATTACAGCAATCTTCTTTTCTATACTTATTAACACTTTCAAATACAGGCGGCATACTAATCCCATTATACATAACCTTAAAGGAATACTTCGGAAAAATACTGCTCAGCTTATTCTGTAAGTCCTCTGAAACACAAAAATTTGCTTTACTTAACTTATATACATAGTTTGCATATAAACGTGCAACCGACTGTAGCTCTACCCCCGAAACCTCAACTGTAGAATGTTCGGTCACTATAAATGGGATATGAAAAAAGCTGCACCATAGCGCCGCATACCTTCCCGCTTCCGTAGCGACATGCGTATGCACGATATCGGGTTTAAACTTGTTAAAGACCTCTTTAAACGCTTTATATATCCTTATTCTGTTCCGTATTCTTTGTGAACGCACATATTTACTTCTAAATGTCAGAATGCCCCTTTCTTTCTCCACCGAAAAATTCTGCGGCATCGCCCTGTCAAAGGGGAAATATATTGCTACGTTATGGTCTCGCGACATCTCAGCCGCCTGTTCATAGTGAAAAATCCCTTCATTTCCCTCCACATTATCATATCCCGTATACCAACTTGGAACAATTAAAATATTCATCCTCTAACTTACCTTCCATATTAACCGACCATATCTTCTAAAAATTTGCGTCCGCCAAAACGACATATAAGCTGTACAAGCTTCGATAAAATCAACTCTCTTTTCGATATAATAAAAAATTCTTCCATTTTTCGGTTTAATCGTTCAGTTTGGTCATCCTCACTTAAAATAATCTGTTCAAAGCGGGAAGATTTATCAATCGGCTGTCGATCATAAGGATAATTTCTGTGACTGACTGATTTTTCTTCCCGAACCTCCAATGGTCCGCAATGCACACCGCCAATTCCATATCCTGTATTCCTGACTTTTGAAATAATAGGAAAAATCGTATATTTACCATAGAATATCTGATAAAGCGCATAGGACAGATCAACGGTAAGCACTTCCCCATCTGCAAGCAACATATCTGTGTAGCCTATCATACTCTTGATAAAATTACAATATTGATTTTTACTCGCACAATATAGCCTGTCCATAACTTTACTGTCTCTCATCTTACGTTCAAAATTCACAAGATTAATAGCTTTTAACATTGCTTCTTCCTTCCCCCGCCATGTTCCATACCCCCATGCTGAGAAATACGAATTAACCTTAACTACATTGTTCATCCCCGCCTGCCAGTCAATCGGATATGAATATCCGCTGACTGACAGAACATCATCCTCCTTCTCATATTCTGTCAAACATCTATCCATATACTCCAGAAAATTTGGTGAGAATACATTATCATCTTCCGTAAAAATATAGCAGTCATGGTTTTCATAGATTATATTCCGCAAAAGTTCATAATTTCCCTGCCATCCCTGGTTTTTCTCCTGCTCCACAATCCTCACATCCGCAAATCCCTTTATGCCCTGATGCAGATATTTCTTAATCTGTTCGTGTCCCTCTCTGCATTTTTCATTAGGTGGATAGTCCAGACTAATGTATAGCTCCGTATACTTCGCATAAGGATTTTTCTGTAACGACTCAATACAGTTTCTCAATTTATCCGCCCTGCACAAAGTAGGAATGATCACTGGTGCATATATCATGACGTAATCTCACCTTCCTATCTTCCTGTTAAAATATGAATCATTCTGAAAATCAATATAAACAGCAGCGTGCAATATGCAATCATTACAGCACTAATCTGCATATATAGAGGTGTTTTATGGCAATGCAATACTGTTCTATAATTTTTCTGTAAATCCATTTTGAGCTGCTCAATAACTGGCCAGTCATATTTTTTATTACGGCACATCGCTGTGATGACCGCCATCTCATACTCCGCATGATAGCTGACAATTTCGGTTTTCAATTCCGGATACTTCTCCACTAAATATATGCGCCAACTCATATACTGTTGAAATGCATGTCTATGTCTTTCTGAATATCCCGAACGTGAAATACTGGTCGTCCGTATACATCGATTGTACATTGGCTCTCTAAGAAATACTGCCTTATCAGCCTTCTCTAAAAGCTGTAATACCATAAAATAATCTTCACCAATCGTTACATTCTCGCAGAAATCAACACCTTCAAACAGCGTACGTTTAATCAATTTGGCCCATGGTCCGCTGTCGATCAACCTCGTCCCATGCAAATGATACATCATCTGACCATGTTCTGTCATTTCCAGCCGTTCAATTTCCTGCGATGAACATGTTAAAACTTTTCCCTGTCCATCTACCTCCTTATGTCCAAGACAAACAATATCAGCATCACTTTTATCTTCTTCTCCTATCATCAGGGACAGCATATCCCCATCCAGCCAGTCATCTGCGTCAACAAACATAATATACTTGCCATCTGCAGAGTTAAGTCCCGTATGTCTTGCTGCAGCCGGGCCATTATTCTGCGTATGGATCACAAATATATTTTCTTCTTCTGCCGCATACTCATCGCAGATTTCGCCACTACTATCCCGGGATCCGTCATCCACCAAAACAATCTCATAATCACGATAAGATTGTCTCCGAATACTGTCTATACAATATCTCAGATATTTTTCTGCATTATAGACAGGTATAATGATACTGATCTTACTCATATAATTCTCCGATACCATTCTTGTAAATAAGAATACCGTTGCGCTGTTCGGTACGCTTCTTTCCCAAGTCTATCTCTATTTTCACAGCAGTACTTTATTCCTGCAGCTACATCCTCTGCATCATGATATTCAGCCAGATATCCATTAACCTGATGGATGATCTGCTCCTTCACACCGCCGATTGGAAATCCAACGACAGGCGTCCCACATGCCATTGCCTCACAAACTGTATATCCAAATGATTCTTGATTCGACGGATTGACAAGCACGTCGGCCATATTATATAGTTCCACTAATTTATTTTCATCTGTGATATATCCGGCTCTGACTTCTTCCAAACCATGTGGAAGTTCTATTTCCCCCTTTACATTACCAAAAATCAGCAACAAATATTCTTCTATTTTTAAATACTCAAATGCGTCTCGAAGATACAGGAATCCCTTATTCTGATTGCCAGTTCCATCATCTGCTGCCCCAAACAGAACTACTTTCTTGTTCCCGTTAACACCATAGTGTGTTCTCAATTTTTCCCGTCCGACTAACGGTCTGTACAGGGAGGTGTCCAGCACATTAGGCATATAATATATTTTCTTACCTGTCATTACCTCACTTTTATAGGCCTGATCTACTATCCATTCACTGGGACCGGTTATTGTTATGTCTAAATGCCGCATCATCTCCATCTTTTTCAAAAAATTTTTTCTGGACAGATCATTTTCCTTATTCTTGCCGATCAACGGACAACATCCACATCGCTCAGTATACCTTCCACAATATCCATCCACATGACAGCCTCCTGTAAAGACCCACATGTCATGCATAACCCACACCATAGGTTTCCCAAGTCTGCCCAGCTTCACAATATCTTTGCAGGACAAAAACGAATTAATCCAATGCAGGATAATCATATCCGCATCCCTTACTGCCTGATGTCCGGATAAATCCGTGCCAAATCTTTCATTTATAATTGCACCTTTTGAGCATATACTGTTCACTCCGTTTTTTCCTTTAGACAATAATGCCTCAATGGAACCGGAAAACGCCTCTATCGCCGCTCCGGAACGATTTCGCTTCGAGCGCACCAGAATCCGGGAATCTATTCCGTAAAGCGACATACTCTCATGCAATCTATATGCCCCCTTATATGCCCCTCCCGTATCTATTGTTGTAATATGCAAAACCTTCATAAATACCTCAGCTCCATTTCGTTTGTAAGAAATGGACACCCTTTGTTATAATAAAAGACAAAAAGAATGTCAAAACTACTACCCATATTAATATAGCAACTGGATCCTTAAAAAAATACGCAACGCATTGCAACTTCTTCGAAGGTGTAAAGAAAATACCGGATATAAACCACATTCCCATACTATATTTTCCCAAAATATAAAGTATTTCCCTCTCTCCCCTCCCCCACCATAGATCAGCAATAACGGGCATTTCCAAGCATAAAAAAACAACAATGAACAAAGTATATATAATTCCCCAAAAATTCTGAAGCGAAACAGGATTCAAACATCTTAATATACATGCGCAGATCAGCGTCGCTATCGCTAAGACATAATATTCCTTCTTTAACTTTTTTTAGTATGCAATAACTTATCAAGTACTCTGTATTTTCCAAACAGATACCCCACATAAACGGACACCAAGGTGTTTTCTTTCCTAAAAAATTCAGCAACAACCGGCAGCCTTGACTGTGTCACTATATGTATCCATTCAATTAAACCATAAAATATAATTAATAAAAATAAGCACAGTGGCAATTTACAATTCAAAATCTTATTCAGAAATGGGTATAAAATTATTATACTAAGGTAGAAACTTACATACCATGCAAATGGCACGCATATATACTCTGTATCCACGCCAACCTCTAAACCAACCATATTATGTAGCAAAATATCGAGCCTCGGGAATTTTTCACCGCAACATAAGCCTACTATCACAAAGAGAGCCATATAGACCCAATACTCCGTAAGAAACCTTAATGCTTTTTTCAATCTGTATCTCCCACTTCCCCATTTAGCTTTCTGGGCGAAAAAGCTATATCCTGTAAGAAATGCAAACATTGGTACACATACATTTCCAAAGTGTCCTGCCATTTCATATATCTTAGAGGAAAATACACCACCGTACATATTTTCTTCATTAATCCATTGTGGATTGCCCCAAAAGTGCAAGCACATCATTCCGACAATCGCTATTCCTTTGAGGGTATACTGTTTCTCTTTACTGATATCCATAACGCTGCTTATTCCCCAACAATATTCCGATAGTAGTCGATTGTCCTGCCAATTCCCTCCTCAAAACTTACTTTCGGTTCAAACCCAGTATCTTTTACGAGCTCATAAATATTAACGCAAGAGCTAAACGCTTTATCTGACAACGAGGGAATATCCCCTATCCCCAAAGCCAACTGTGGGTCAATAATATCCCTGATCTTAACAATGTAGTCCTTCAACTGGCGATATATTCCACTGCCTATACCATACGTCTTACCGCAGGCTCCTCTCTCACCGATCAGCCTTAACGCCCTTGCGACCTCTCCCACATACAAAAAATCCCACATTTGCATTAACATCCCATATTGCGGCTTTTTCCCCTGAAGTAATGTGATGATCGTATAGGTAATAATATTATCGTCCCGCCGTCCCTCACCAAAGGTACTCGGAAGAACTACCCAATTAAATGGAATCTGCAGAATCCTCGCATACGTTTCCATCATATAGTGTGTCGAAGTCTTTGCCGCACCATACATATCATTCGGAGTCTGTCTGCTGCCGTTGGCTTCAATCGTATTATCACTAAAAGCATATTCCGCTACGGTTCCCATACCCAGGAATCTGGCTGCTCCGATTCTCCTGGCAAACTCCAGCATCTTGATAGATAAATGAATATTCTCCAACTGCAGTCCGGCATCATTTTTCTCTTCCGTTGATACGCCGTCCCATGCCAAATGATAAAAGGCATCTATCATTCCACTTTCATGTTCCAATGCATCCATATCTTCCGTATCATACTGTACTAAACGAAGTTTATTCTTATTCTTTACTTCACTAAACTTACCTGTATTAACATTTCGAACCAGTACAATGACCTCAATCTGATGCTGTAACAATTCTCTGACCAACCATGAACCAATGAATCCTGTTCCCCCGGTAACAACTACCTTTTTCATCCTCCTGCCCCCACTGTATTTCCCAATTTCACTTCATTCTATACTCTTACCCACTTTTCCCCGTCAAATCTTTTTACCACTTTTGCTGGATTACCCGCTATAACACAATAATCTTGAAACTTTCCCTTCACTACACTATTAGCTCCTACTACCGAATTTTTTCCAATCGTTGTCCCTGCCAATATTGTAACATTGATTCCAAGCCAACTTCCCTCTCCTACAACAATCTCTCCCTTGACACATGGCTGTTCCCTGATAGGAGTGGTCACATCTAAATAGCCATGATTCTCTGCCACAATATTGACTTTGTCCGCACACAATACATTATCTTCCAGCGTGACATTTCCCGCCGCATTGATAAATCCAAATGAACCGATCGTAACATTATCCCCGATCTGTAAACTGCCGCCTGCCGTATGAAGCTTTACATAATCACCAATGTAACTCTTTCCAATACTCATTTTCTCACCGTGACTCGAATCTAACGTGACATGTTTTCCTATTTCGGCATCTTTATGAATATCTATATTTCTACGCTTTTTTCCCACTCTCATAAGTCTCACCTCACCAAGCCTTACTTTTCTTTATCCGTATAAACCAACTTGCGCTTCATATTAATCCTTTTTTCTTCTACAACAATCGGATGTCCCATCGTCCGGATATTAATATTCAGAATATACTCTCCTAGAAACCCCATAAAAAAAATCTGTATGCCCCCAACAAAAAATATTCCGATAATAATCGCAGCTGTACCGACATCAAAATAGTTCCAGTTGCTTAATTTGATGGCTAATGTAACAAGTGCAATGACTACGCAAAGTACTGCCATAATGATTCCCAAAAAAGTAGCCATACGCATAATTGCCTTTGTGGAGGATGTTAATCCGAGCATTGCCACATCATAATATCTGGCAAAGTTAAAACTTGTTTTTCCCGCCTTTCTCTTCTCCTGTGTGTATTCCACCTCATCACGTCTGCATCCAAGTTCAGCTACCAATCCTCTCAAATATGGCATGGGATCTTTGAGTTGCCGAATCACTTGAATAAAAGACTCATCATACAATCCGAATCCGTCAAATTGTTTAATATGTTCCCCCTCTGATATCCTTGCAATAATATTGTAATATATCCCTCTAAGGGCATACATAAACTTATTCTCTTTACTCTGGGACTTGATACCTGTTACTATTTTATAGCCTTCTTCCCACTTTTTCACAAATTCCGGAATTATTTCCGGCGGATCCTGCATATCAGCATATAACATGACTGCACAGTCTCCCTCAGCCTGTGAAAGACCATAGAAAGAGGATCTTGAAAATCCGAAATTAGTCGCATTGAAAATTGCCTGAACCCTTTTATCCTTTTGACATAACCCTTCGATCAAAACTCTGGAATCATCCAAGGACGCATTGTCCACGAAAAGCAACTGCATTTCGTAATTGCTGAGTTCATTCCGAAATAAATTGCAAACCCTGTTATAGACTTCCATAATATTATGTTCTTCATTATAAGTTGGCACTACAATTGATATTATTTTCATTTCCATCCTCTGTCATATTGATGTACTAAAGATAAATTAAGCATTTTATCATATTCAAATAACAAAAACACTCCAAAATATCGTTCTGCCATACCACCTTGAAACCTGTATTGATGTTTTGTATCAAATACATCCAATTTATGACTGGTAACCAACCAGTCAAAGAAACCCATCATTTTGTCAAAAGTATTGACATCCATCAAAAAACAGGAACAAAGATTAATGTACTTATGGTCAAAAAAATCATCCAATGTATAAGACGTTTCAAAATATACGTTATAATCCTCTATAATGTAGTCATAACAATTACGACCGTCTCCAGTCAGCTCATCCGGTCTGGTAACATCCGCCATAATCTTCTGGGCATAATCCTGTCGCGTTGTATACGTTGCAAAACTAATATGTGCGCTATCTTTTCCATCAATATACCGTTGAATCCTCCGCGTAATATTGGTTTTTCCTCCCAGACAGATCTTTTTCATCAGACGGAACTCTATATCATAATGTAAGAATCCTATATATTCCAGTCCCTGATAACATTTGCTGCGCCAGACATTATAAATCCCTTCACTTTCCGCCCAATGCTTTCCTATCGCTGTATAACCCGGAAGTTCCTTCTGATTAATGCAATGATACTTTTCGCCATTTTCCAACTTGTCCAGCTGACCAACATTCAAAAATGCATAATTGATATTATTAAACTGCCGATCTGCCTCCATTAATTCCTCATGTATCTGCTTATGACCCACTATATAAATCTTCCATTTGTCAGATCTGTCCTTCATTAGAACTCACTCCCCGTCGAACCAATACAGTCATACTCTATCTATCACATCATCAATCCCATATCTGCCTAAATTCCAGAAATAAGTATAATCATACTTCGGTTTCCAGACCATTACCGCCACATTTCCACTCGTGCGTCCACCAATCAGACAGTTGCATTTCGTCAAAAGCGCTTTTTGCATCATATATTCCATACCGCGCAAATACCTGTCATTCTCTCTGTCAAAAGAATGACTTGTTATATTTTCACCTGGTTTTAAATCCCCGTATGCCTGTACTTCCCGTACATAAAACAAACATTCCCCGAATTCCTGCTCGTATGCATCTATGATGTGTACATCCTCTGCCGCCAAATAAATCCACTTACACTTTTGCTCTTCTATAACTTTATGAGTCACCTCTATCGCCTGTTCAATCGTAGGCTGCACCGGATGCTCATAGGGCTTATTAAAATAATCAGTTCCTCTTAGGGAGACACCCAATATTCTTCCCCCTTCCTTTTCCTTAAAATACTGATTATATTTTTTTTCTATTTCGTCCATGAGCGCCGTACTAAATCCTATATATTTGACAAAATATCGGTGCCACATATCAATCAACTCCGGACGAGTGAAAAATTCCATATTATCTCCAGGGCATACAGATAATGGCTCTCCGGAACTTAAAATCACATTTTTGCTCTGATATATCTCATTCAAACTGTATTTATCCGAAAACGGCTGTTTGAAATAGAAATCCCATGCATTCCTCCCTGCCTTCGTCTCTTCCAAATATGCATTCGGGTAGTTTTGCATATCAATCACCGGAATCCACCCATTGTTGACCGCATACCGCACATGTCCCAGATTTGTGTTAAACTGTGAATTAATTCCCGCATGTTCGTCACCGCGTCTAATTACATAAAAAGTTGTATCCGGATTCAACTCCCCATACTTTTTTCTATGCTCTGACCAGTCAATATCTAATCCAGCCATTACCCTCGCCTTTTTGATCATTTTATTGATAATCAATCTACTCTTCCCCTATTCTATATCTTAATTCATTTCAAAGCAGATTATTTTTAGCTGCCAGCCTCGGTACTGATAATCTTTTTCTTCTAAAATTTGATATCTTTCTTCGATCTCTGCAACATGCTGTTCTCCAATAAAAGGCAAATATAGGTAGCTAACTTTACCACATATTTCCTTCTCCAGGTTATTCCAATTCATTTTATCCGTTAATTGATATGCCTGAAAACTCTTTGTTCCCTGCATCATAAACGGAACCCTTTTCTGTTTCTCTGTGTCCCAATACTCCTGCTCTACATAGTATTCATCAGTTATTGCCCCTACCTCTGCCATACCATCGAAAAAATATGCATTGTCCTCAATTGCCGGAAATAAAACAATTTCTGAATCAGCCAAAATATCCGCTAAAGCCATATTGATAATCCGTTCAAGCCCCAGCATCTGCCTATTATAAATCATCCCGTCCCCTAATGGAACACCATTCTCCATCGTTGTCACCATTTGTGCTGTGCCGATATTATAAGTTGGAAAACACGATATTGTTACCGGGTCTATTGTAAAAAAAGATGCTAGTAAAAGTATTCCTGCCATAATACAACTAAATATATGTTGTACATTTGCGCGATACTCGAACAACATGGTCATCGCCAGAACATATAACGCTACCTGATTCACATCTACATAACGAGGATGATTTACTGTCTTAAAAAAACAACTAAAGCATATAAACGCAATATGACTGCAAAAAATTGGCAACACCAGAATCAATCTATTCCATCTTCGATAACAAATAAAACAGATCATTCCAGCAATCACAACTATGCTAAACACCCAATTAAAATTGAAAACATATAAAACTTTGAGCTTTTCTATAATATAAGCCCAGTCAAGTGAGAAACCGCCTTCCCCTGCACTCCATGGTCCCAGCATACTATATGTCATAAGCCAGAGACCTCCAGGTAACGCCATCAGGTAATACCTTTTTTGTACGAACAGTCTTTTGAACCTTATTTCAAGCGTATCTCTATTATTTCCGAACCAATCAGATAGTACAACGCCAAAACACATAAAGCTATAGGCAATAAGCGCCGGCTCTTTCGTAAAGCAAAACAACAAGGATACTACGCCATAATAAACCCACTCTTTTTTATACAGAAAATACAGCACGACCGGAAAAAGACATTGACACAAATAGTCCAGATTGTGATAATGTACCATTCCCAGCAAAAAGGGAGAAAAAGCATACACCGCAGTAGATGATACATATACCCACTCTTTACGGTCTTCGATCATCAATTTCATCAACCCGTAAAATGCACATATACTGATTATTGTCATACAGCAATGAATAAATATCATCGCTGCTGCAGTATTATCAATTATTCTACTGGCAATGCCGTTCAACATACCATACGTCTGTGCAATGTGACCATAAATTGCCAAACTACTGATAGAGCCAATATTTAGTTCATTACAGGTTCTAAAATATAACAAGCCATCCCATTTAAACTGTATGGCATCCGGGTCATATAACATACAAATTGTAACACCCATTAAACAGCACAGCCACTTATGCTTACGCCACCATGCGCCGATAACAATTATTTTCTCCACACCGCAACACTTTTTTCTCAAAAGAATGTAACTGCACAGAAAAACCAAAAGCCATAATATTTCAATAATAAACCCGACATATTCTCTTTGCCCTATCAAATCATTACCATCTACAATCAAAAGAATTCCCACCAGCATGCTTCCAATAAGTGAGATATTCATCAGTTGCCTGGCTATAGCCTCATCCTGCATCTTATCATCTGTCTTCGATAATATAACTGTTCCTATATATAATCCCATTGTCACAATGGTACAAAGAAAGAACGCTCCCTTATAAAATAACCCTCTATAAGATACCGTAGATAGACACCACGCAAAATACCCTATGATCACTGTACACATGCCCAGAAAAAATGTATACACAGATAAATTTTCTCTAATCCTCATCCTCATAATATGTCCGTCAATTTTCCGCTCGCTATTCACTTATTACCAATAACATGCTGATTCAACTGCATTCGCATGTGCAATTTTCTCTGATTCCTGCGGACGTACCCAGTGTTCATTCACCACATCACGATAAAATCTCTGATATTCATTTTCCCATCTGCTTCCAATAATACCAAACATGATCTGTGTTGCTCCGCCCAAATGAATAGCAATCTTGCCCATTCTCTTTATTTCAGCTGCAAGAGGAAACCCATAGGCTCCGCATCCAATAATCGCAACGTCAAAATCTATCTGCCTGCACTGTTCCTCCATCCAGTTCAAAGCATCAAACCATGTATGGAATCTGTCGTCATTCTCTCCCGCAAGTGTCTGCACAGCTTTTAAAGTTATCAATTCAAATTCCGGCAAAATATCCTCAGCATCGTAAATACGTTCAAATATATACCTTCTATTTTCCTCGTACTGCTTTCTAATAGAATCTTCAAAGGGATGCACGACCAGAACTTTTTTCCCCTTCAGCGCCGCACTCCAGGGTTTGATCTTACTATGTGGATACTGATACATGTTCCATGGCTCCAGTCTGAGCAACTGTGTTAATCTTGTATCAGGCTGATATTTCACATAAATGTAATCCTCCATATATCTGCGCCACTCTGCTACCAAGTCCATCTGTCCGCAATCTTCTAACATCCTGTCAACAAACTTCTCCCCAAGAACAACATCCTCTGGAAAAAAACCGGACAGCATACACAGCTTCTGCACAGCTTCTGCACGATGATCTTTCTCTGGATGCATACGGGACTGCAACGTCTGGTATATCATATTCATTTCTGTTCCGCCAAATCTTCCTGCCCAAAATGGCTCATCACGTAATATTGCATTGCCAATAATCTTATTCGTCGTCACAGCAGACAGCAGCCTTCTCCCTGCAACTACACGCGGCATAGCCCAATGCTCCCGACCAGTCAACTTCTCATAAAGTATACACTTTTTATAGCGTATATAATGCAAGATATAATTGTATTTATCAAATATGTCCCAACACAATTTATCGTTCACGCAGAACCTCTTCTCTGTCTCTCAATACAAGTTTTCTGTTTATAACCTCATATATTCTATCACACTTGCTTATTGTCGACAAGCGATGGGCAACGATAATCAAAGTCTTTTTCCCATGTAACGCGTCCACTGACTCCATCACTGCAGTTTCGACATCTGTATCGAGCGCCGATGTTGCTTCGTCTAAAATCAAAATTTCGGGATCAAAATAAAGCGCTCTTGCAATAGCAATTCGTTGCCGTTGTCCACCTGATATTTTTAAACCATGCTCTCCCAGATTCGTGTCTAATCCTTTCGGAAGTCTCTCCACCATACTCTGTAACTGAGCCTCCACAACCACCTCCCGTACTTTAGCCTCATCAATCTCTTTCTCCGGAACGCCGAAGGCAATATTATTTCTAATTGTATCATCCAGTAGAAAGAGTGATTGCGGCACATAACCTACCATCTCAGACCACATAACAAGGTTCTGATAAATATCCCTGCCATCCATTAGAATCTGTCCCTGCTCAGGCTGCAACAATCCTAACAAAATATCAGCTAATGTAGTTTTTCCCGCACCCGACGCGCCAATCAATGCAATCGCCTCCCCCTGGTATATATCCAGGGAGATATCCTCCAATATATAATCCCTCTGATCCGCATAACGCCAGCTGATATTCCGTATACTGATTGCATCTTTGAAATGTGCCGCTTCTATATGATCTGTTTCCTCTGTAGACACATTCGTCAGCTCTTTGCAATAAACGTCAGCTCCATTAAGTAAATTTACATATGTCGCTTCCACCGTCGGCCTAAAATAGACCAATCCATTCATGTAGACCGCTATATTGGAAATAGACGGCAATATCCTGACTGCCGCCACTGCAAAAGTTCCCAGCTGTGTCACATATAGCGAAGCATCTCCACCTCTGCCGAGACAAAAAATAGATGATAAAAGAAGGCCAGCGATGAACACAACCTCCACAATTCTGCTTGGTACTTTGGCTATTGTCAAATAAATCGTATTATAATCACAAGCCTGTTGTGAATACCGGCGAAACTGTTCCATAAAATAATCATATTTTTGCTTCACAATAATATCTTTAATCCCATTTTCCGATTGCTGAATATACTGTATCTTCTTTTGAAACGCATTTCTACATTTTTCCCCGCTGGTATTTGTCTTTCGCTTAAAAGCGACAATAATTCCCACAGATGTCAAACCGGACAATATCAAAAGAATAGCAGCCATAACCGGATTGATACAAAGCAAAAATCCGCCAACTAACAGCGTCGTAAATCCCTCGCTCGCTAAACATGAAAAGTTTTCGACTACACTTGCCACACCTGAAATATCGCTGTGAACGCTCCTCACCACCTCAGAGCTGTTCGTGTTAATATGAAAAAGATATTTTTGATGCAAGTAAAACTCCATCATCATATTAGATAAATCTCTCTCCAGTTCATTTCGAAATTTAGCCTGAAGATAACTGATCAGCAGAACAATAGAAGATTTTAGAACATATACCAGAATAACACCAGACGCCACTAATAATAAAATCTGCAAATATTCTGTGATACCTAACACACCAGTTAACGAACTCACATACTGATTCTGCATAAATTCTTCTGGAGAAAGCATAACCAGAATAAAAGGGATAATAGCACTCACACCCAGAGTTTCCAATAATCCGACCAATATGGAACCAAATATCAACCCCCAAAAATGTTTTTTCTGCCTGCCATTTAAAATAAACATTAATTGTTTAAACAGTTCAAAAAAAGTTTTGATGTTCTGCATTTAGTTTCCTCTCAATCCCTGTGCCAATTGGTGAAGACGGCTCTTCCATTGAAACGTTCTATACTGTCGCTTTGACAACAACCCGTGCACACTCCGCATTTTCATCAGTTCTTCATAAGCTTCGTCAGTAGAACACATGCCTCCTAACGTAAAATTCACAATCAGATCATACACCGGTATAAAGTGTATTTCTTTATGCTCAAACATCCTCAGCATAAAATCATAATCGGCAACGCTTTTATATGTCACATCAAAATCCCCAAACCTGTCGTACACCGCTTTTGTCACAAAACACGCCGGATGGTTGATCATACGCTCCCTCAGAAAAAGATGAGATGATATGCTGATCGATTCTTCGACTCCGTTCTTCCATGCACGCATGGCACCATATAGTATTTGATACGCTTCATTCGTCATGGAATCCACCATCGTCCTAACTGCATCAGGCTCATAATAATCATCACTATTCAGAATACCGATAAGTTCTCCTGTTGACAGCTTAATTCCCTTATTCATCGCATCATATATACCATGATCTTCTTCCGAAATCCAGTGCATTTTACCTTTAAATTTTGGTTCGTATTCTTTTATAACATCTATCGTACCGTCCGACGATCTGCCATCGATCACCCAGTATTCAATATTCGGATAACTTTGTCCAAGCACACTATTAAATGTTCTGCATATAGTTCCAGCGCTGTTATAACATACCGTTATGATTGATATTTTTTTCATTACATTTATCTTCCTCAAAATTGATTCGTCTCTCCTCTACAACAAGAGGTCGATGAATCACTCTGGTATTAATATTTAAAATATATTCTCCCAATAAACCAATAAAAAAAAGCTGCAACGATCCGATAACATATACTCCAATGATTAGCGGTGTATTTCCTGCCTGGAAATTATCCCAATTGACAAGTTTCATGATCAAATACATGCACGCAATCAGCAGACTGATACCGGAAGATATAAATCCGAGGAATGTTGCAAGGCGCAGGCCAACCTTTGTGTATGATGTAAAACTTAACATCGCTGCATCATATAAACTATAAAAATTGTTATGCGTCTTTCCGGCACGTCTTTTAGCCTGTTCATATTCAATTTCTATCCTGTTAAACCCATGCCCATATTCCGCAACGATCCCCCTCAAAAAAGGTACCGGGTCATCCAGTTCCTTAAGCAGGTTGATAAAAGTCCTGTCATATAATCCAAATCCCGTAAAATGTTCTATCATCTGAGTATCCGACATATTTTTAATAGCTTTATAATACATTGACCGCAAAAAATACAGAATCGGGTTCTCTCTGCTGCTCGTCTTAATACCACTGACAATCTTATGTCCCTTCTCCCACTCTTCCACAAAACGCGGGATGAGTTCTACCGGATCCTGGAAATCACAGCACATAGATATCGTACAATCCCCCGTAGTCTGGCACATCCCATAAAAGGGAGAATTAAACTGTCCAAAATTGGTCACATTAAATATCGCCTTTATTTTCTTATTTCCGGCACAAATTTTTTCTAATTTATCTCTTGTCCCATCCGTAGAGCAATTGTCAATAAAAAGAAGCTCATAGTCATACCGGCTCAAAGCCTCATTCAAAACATTGACTATCGCAAAACTCATCGATTCTACGTTTTCCACTTCATTATAACACGGAACCAACACACTAATTTTCTTCATTCTTACCTCTCATTCTCCGGCATAACATCAGAACAGTCCTTTCAAGTAAAAATACACCGCTTGAAAACACATAAACTACCACCAGATAAATCAATGATATCTCTTTCCAATCTAATTCTTTAAACCACATATATTTACTGAAAATAAAAGCAATAAGATAGTGATTCAAATATATACTGTAGCTTTGCTTTCCGACATACTCTACAATGCGCTTAAAGCAAGTATGATAACTATTCATTTTAATGTTTAATGCCAGACAGAAAAGGAGTATAAACAATACAATTGCAAAATAATCAACATATGGAAGAAAATTCTTCCATAGCAGGATATATACGAAACCAACACTTAAAGAACCGGCAAATATATAGGATATTCTTCTATTTTGTTTACTGATTATACCACAAATTCTTTTGTCTAACAAATAAATCCAGCAACCCAGCAGCAAACCGGCAATCCCTCTCAAAATCGCGGCGCTGAGTATGCATCTATATTGCGGATATATATTTATATTGCTGCTATAAAGCATTAATACCACATACACCCCCACCACCACTATACCTGTTACATAAATCAAACTTCTACTTCTGCGCATCCTTTTCACATATTCATAAACAATACCAGATGCCAGCAGCAAGTATCCACAATACCAATCCGGTGGGTTGATCCTCTGTCCGCTATCTACACACCAAAATTCTATCATCAATGCTTCCCTTATATATCCCCACCAATGCCCGGAAGGAAACTCACCTGCAATAACCCGAAAAATAAAGGCAAGCACAAAAGCCAGAAAATACCCCGGGAAGAGTCGGCTATATCGCTTATAGATATACCGAAGACAGCCTTCCATGCTTCCACCTTTGTTCTCCATAATATGTTGCGCCATATAATATCCACTGATGATAAAAAAACAATCAACAGCAATATATCCTCCACCATAAGGAAATGTATCGGAATATAGTCGAAAATGATGAAGACATACCGTCACCGTCAGAAAAATCCTCAGCACTTCTACATTTATATTTTTTTCCATGCAACAATCTGTCTCCTCATCTTTAATTTATGAGTCTTTAATGTATAGATAATAATCATACTTTGACAAAACCAGAGAATAATATATATCCAATATCTGTTCCTTAATGCAGGCGTAGTTACCCATATCGTTTTTATCTATAAGAATCACCTCCGGCCAATATTTATGACTGAACACATATTCACCAGTTTCTCCAGACTGCAATAATTCCTCATAATACAGCAAATTGACGTTTCCCTCTGCTGCCCTCAGGTTACCATCCAGACAGGCCGCATAATAATTATAATTGGACATGCTTATAATTGCATTTTCGTCAAATTTCTCCTGATCAAGGCATGTTTTTAACGCCTCATACTGTATATCCTGTTCCCACGTCATCATGCCTTTATAAAAACCCTTCTGCATCCGATATATACAGTCTTTTATATCAGCTCCCTGAAAATGGTCGATATAGGACATACCAACATTACATATCGCCACAAGCAAAACAACTGCTATTGACAACGGAACCCCTGCATAGAATTCTTCTTTCGCAAGCATGATCATAAACAAAAAGGTACATATTGCACCACAATACAATCCCATGTGTGCCTTATCGGTGCGAACCGATGTAAAGCCGATTGCAAAAAAGGATGCCAACGATATCAATCCCAATACCAACATCATACGCACACCCCATTTTCTCTCCTCACTCTTCAGATACAAGAATAAAAACGGAGCCCATAGACAGCAATACGCATACATGGTCGTTCCACCAAAACAAGTAACATTCCTATGCATAAAAAAAGCTATTGCAAGAATTTCTGGTATGAGCACTAGTCTCCACTTCCCTTTTTTGACCACACCAATTCCCCATTGCACCAGCATTAACAGTGTAATTCCCAATGTTGCTTTCTGTTGTATCCACATATAATTGAGAAGCTCAAGTGTCTGTTTTACAATCCTTCTTAACAATATAACAGCCGGCGGATCATATTTTAGAGCAGGCACCGTCTGTTTAACTGTATCCACACCTGGCTCTGTTTCCTGCACCATGCTTGCGACAGTATCCCTGGTGCTCTCAGCAACTGTCGTCAATTCGCTTATTTCACGGCCGCTCAAATTGCTCTGTACCGTTTCCTTGTTAAACAGGAACACATTTTCCCATCCAACATGCACCGTATACATACAAAATATAGCAAAAACCGTCATTCCGCCTAAAAAATACGGCCGCCAATAGCAAAGCAGCCGCTTCCCTTTCATATGATCGCTACACAAATGATAAATAGTGACACCAATCAAAAGCGCTAAGATCACACCCGCCATTAAAGGATATGCATAGGTCATACATGCATGGCAGACCCCGGCAAAAAACCTGTAGACATCATTTCTCTCATTTCCCCGCAGCTCCGCCCCTAATAACAGAATGCCCCCCAACAGAGAAAAGAACAAGGCCACTGTATCATAAGACACCGTGTACATGCCCCCTGGAAAAAAAGTAATCAAAATAAGACCAAATAGAAACATAGCCTTCTTTCCACAGAATTTCCCGAAAACCTTCCAAAAAATAAACGACAGCAAAAGGTTAAAACCCAGATAAACAAAACGAATAAATAGAAGCAGTCCTTCTGTGCCCCCTGTAATACACCAAAACAAATAAACGAAAGGTAAATTAAACACATCTCCCATAGAAAATATATAACCATTTTCTACCAGATGCCTCTGCCCCAACGCTGCAGTCATATAACTGATATAAATGTTCAACGTTTCATCATAATACGAGATAGAACATTGAATCCTCCAGATCAGGGCAGCAATGATAAAAATACTGACAACACATATGCCAATATTGCAAAAATATCTTTGTCTTCTTCCCTTTTCTAATCTACCCTTCAACTTCCCACAGCCTCCATCATTTTACGTTCCAGCTCAAGTAAGTTCCGTTTTCTGTTCTTAATCTTACGGGCCGGAATACCCGCGTTGATGCTCCACGGCTCAGAATCCTGTATAATGAATGAAAAACTTCCAAAAGCGCTGCCTTCCCTCAATACTGCTCCTGGAAGAATAACGCTTGTAGCGCCTACTATAACATGCTTCTCAATTTTCACAGGGTTATTTTCTACATTTTTGTATTGTTCAGAAATCATCGGATTCGTCATCGTCTCACCAGAATAGTCATCACTTACACTATACACACTGATACGGGAAGACAGATTAACAAAATCATCTATGAAAATCCCTTCTTCTCCACCATATAACGCACTGTATGCCGCAATATGAATATAATCTCCAAGCTCAATCTTCCCGCTCAGGATACAAAAATCATCTACCCGAACATTACTTCCCACCGAAATTCTCTCAATTCCATAAATACTGGCCTTTCTGCTAATGAGCACGTTATCTCCCAATGACCGGAATCCCATGCTTTGCAACTCATTCTGAGAATAGAAACTATCCATGCCGCTCCTCTGATTCTTTTCTCTATTATACTGTCTCTTTAACAACGATATCACAAATATAATCTACCATTTCCAATTCCAAATCTGCATATAAAGGTAATGTTAATACCTTCTCCGATATTTCTCGCGCCACCGGTAACGCCGTCTTGATGAAGCAACCTCTATAGCAGTCAAACTCCGTGATCAACGGATAAAAATACTTTCGGGCATATATATCATTCTTCCTTAATCTTTCAAATAATCTGTTTCTATCAATCCCCAAAGTCTTCCCATCGATTATAACCGGTAAATATGCATAGTTCGCAGCAACATCCATTTGCGATACAGAAAGTCTGATCCCCTCGATATTTTCTAATCTCTCCCGGTAACGCTCAACTACTTTTTTCCTTTTTCCAATCTCCTCATCCACATGCCGCAGATTGCAAAGTCCCATCGCTGCCTGAAACTCATTCATCTTAGCGTTGGCCCCCACACTCTCCACAGTCTCCTCGTCTCTGATGCCGAAATTCTTCAGATTATAAAGTCGCCTTCCCAGTTCTTTATCCTTAAAGCACACAGCTCCGCCTTCAATTGTATTAAATACCTTGGTCGCATGAAAACTAAAGCAGGAAGCATCCCCAAAAGAACCTGCACCTTTACCCTTATAAGTAACGCCAAACGCATGCGCAGCATCATATATGACTTTTAATCCATATTTCTTCGCAATCTCTTCAATTGCTTCCACATCACACATATTGCCATACACATGCACCGGGACGATCGCGCATGTCTTATTCGTAATTAGCGCTTCTATCTTAGAAACATCCAATGTAAAATTCTGCGGATCGATATCACAAAACACCGGTGTCAGTCCATTTCTAACGATCGCATGGGTCGTAGATGCAAAGGTAAATGGAGTTGTGATCACTTCACCCTGCAGGTTCATTGCCTGTATCGCCATTTCCAGAGCCATATGCCCATTCGTCAGCAACTCAACATTCTCAACCTTAAGGTAATCTTCCAGTTCTCTTTGAAGCCGCCTGTGTTTTTCCCCCATATTGGTCAGCCAATGAGTTTCCCAGATATCTCTGATCTCATCCACATACTCTTCCAATTCCGGCATGGACGAGCGGGTAACCAATATTTTTTGCTGTATCTTCTCTCTTCTATCTTCCATGGTATTCTTAATTATTCCTCAACATTCTCTTTACCCACACCAACGCACATCTCACAATAAACTTTACACCAATCTTCCCGGCCCTGATACTTTCAAACGCCTTCTCCTCAAAACACGTTCCCTGAGACAGCTGCTCTTCTATGAAATGTGTAAACAACTCCTGAAAATACGCCGAGTGTGCCGCCGCCGCCCAAAAATTCTGTTCAAAAGAAACGCCTTTCACGATCCATGGCTTTCTGGACGCATAATGGATGATTCTTGGCGTCTCCCTGCATGCTTCGTATTTCCTGTACTCTTCTAATGGCACAGATTCTTTTGCCCTTCTTCCAGGGCACTCTATCATATTCCATCGATAATCCAGAAAAAGCACTTTTCCTCTGCAAACCCTGTTCAGTACGTCCTGATCATGTTTCTGCCACTCCCTTGATGCCGCGATCTCCAACAATTCTCCTTCTCGAAAGACGCTGCGCATAAGCGCGAGATTCAACAGCATGACTCCGGAATTAAAGTAGTCCAACGGATTCTCAAGCTCCAGTTCTTTCTGACGATACTGATATAATTTCGAGTTCTTGTCATAGCATTCCCAATTTCCCCAGATATCCCCTATCCCGGCAAGCAAATATCCATCCAATCCCATATCGAAGATTTCCTCCCAACCGGGACTTACCACAATATCACAATCCAGGTACAGAGCAGTCTTATGCTCCGGCAGCAAATGCGGCGCCAGCAAACGAAAATATGCTTCGCGTGATAAATAGGCACGGTTGCTTGTCCCATTAACGTAAAACTGATATCCTTCCATCTGTTCATGAACATTCAAGAATCTGAGAGAAATACTCCTGGAGTTCTCTTTTGACAGCATCCCCGAAAGTCTTTCTCTACAACCGTCCGGCAAATCATCATGCAGAACAACAATTTCATATCTATCTTTCAATCCTGCGTTTTCTATAATAGAAACAAGCAATACGGAAAAATACAATGCATATTTTTCATTCATGGAGACAATAACACATCTTGTCATTTACCGCAATCCTCTTAATTTATCTATCCCTGTCTCATACAATCTGTACAAACTTTCCCACCGACCAAACTGCTTCCGTATATGATCCCTCGCTTCCTGTCCTCGCAGAATCGGTGCTTTCCACTCCTGTTTCGCCATCTGTTTCTCAAACAGGCTCCTGTCATTCAAATCATGAGAAATCCCATGAGATACTATGAAGCGCTCAAACGCTTGAAATTTCCGTGCAAAATTCCTGTTAAAGGCCGTATAGTCTGCCTCCAGATACATTTCATACAGTGACTTATGACTGTCATATTCCGCCTGATTGGGCAGTTCAAAGAATTCCGCCAGTTCTCGTGTCCTGGCATCTCTGTACATAACCACCGCCGGAATCCCCGCAAGTGTCGCAGCTATATTCCCATGAATCCGGGAGCCGCAGGAAAAACTGATCCCCTGCTCCTGAAAAAACGCCAACCATACCGGCACATCATAGAAAAGTCTCACTCTATCCTGCGCAAGCAACTTAACACCACACAAGGTCTTCTTTCGAACCAATTCCGCTATGCAGATTTTCTTCTTACTGTGAAAATATAAGATCTCTGCAAACTCGTCCTGATCCATATAGATACTGTCAGCATATCGCTCAAATGCTTTTAGCATGCCGATTTGCTTCAGATACTTCAGATTTCCATTGACCGCCGGTTTAAATTGTTCCTCTTCAACTTTATCATTAGTGACCCTGATCTCGCTCCCTCTCTGATAAAAGGACGGACATCCTGTCACCACCGCCGTATTCGGCATCACCTTATCCAACAGTTCTTTCGTCGCATATCCACGAACTGCAAGTTCTCCTCCGGTGCGGTAGACCGCCTTCATAAATGTCCTTGCTGACGCACCGATTTCCTGCGCCAGAGCGCTAATGTCATCATAGCTGGCACATTGCAACCCACACCCGAGAATATAGACTGGAATCCTGAATTGCTCTATTGTCGCAGCAAAAGCATCCAATTCCTTACGGATTCTGGGATGCGCATTGAAAATATTCGCTGTCGTGAAGATTGCCAGATCATATTTTTCGTTGATTTCATTGACAGACTCGCTGCCTGTATAATAAGAATACTTGATATCATCTTTTGTCAAATATTGTTCTATTGCCGTATTAAAAAGTTTATTGCCTGCATTCCCTCCATTTTGCCTTATCCACTCTTCCTCAAATGAATCATAGTTGACCGGTCGGAGCACTTGTCTGTCCAGTTCACGGTTATCATACAGAAGCAAAATATTCTTTTTTTTCATAAATATCAGCCCTGCCTTTCTGGTTCATCTTCATAGACTTCCCACGTCTATGCGCGCCTGATCATTTTCAGCATTCTCCCTTTAACAGACCTGTCTTTTAATTCCTGCAGTTTATTCTGATCCAACTCTATTTTCGTTCCTTTGTCAATCGTCATGATTTTTCTCTCAAAGGGAAGCTGATAATTCTCCGGATACGCATAAGCCGGTGTCAGCAGCTTATAATTCCCATATTTCCATACATAATGATTCAAATGAGACTCATCATGCCATTTTGCAATGATGTCTTTCTCATAATCCCTCCGAATCTCATCATCCAGTTCCTTTGCCATACCAAGAAAAGCCGCTCTCTTCCCCCCGTTTACTGCGCCATACACATAATCCCTTCCTTTGCCCCACGGAATACTCGCACTGGAAATCTTCCTGCGCTCATAAGGCATTCTCCAAACGCTGCAGTTATAATATCCTGGATGCTGTACCACCAGCAAATCCTGTTCCGTCGGCAGAAACTCCTCCTCCATGATTTCCTGCCTGCATACAGTATTGGCATTTAGAAAAAAAAGATAATCGTAATCTTCCAGACGCTCGCTGATGCTGACAAACATATGAAAACGAAACAGCGTATTGCCCGGCCATCCCAAATTCTCCTGCCGGATACGATGTATCCTCAAATTTCTCTCTTCGTCATACAGCTTATCTGCATCTGTAAAGACAAAGTACTCCACCTTAGACTGCCTAAGAAAATATCTTTCCATGCTCCTGTAAAAATCTTCCCAGAAAACCGAATATTTCCCGGTGCAAATATACAAAATTGCAACATGTAACCCATTATTCAATCGCACGTCCTCGATTCTGACCACTAACCTGTCTTTTATGATAACACGGCCCATCCTTCACAACAGATATCCTGTGACTTACATAAATGATTCCACTTAGAAGGCGAGACCACTATCTTATCCATCCTGTTATCCAGCCATGCTCCCCACCAGCTGAAAGTACTGTTTGCAATAATATGGTGCCTGCATCTGCTCATTAAATACATATCCTTGTATGAGTCTTCACCTCTGTTTTCCGCTATGACGTAACATTGATAATCCTTCAACATTCCCGCTGCCTGTTCCGGTTCATCTGAAAAGACATAAAAAATCGGATTCTCTATCCTCATGGCAATGTATTGGATTGCCTGCCTGTAATAGGATGCAGTACATATGTTCCCATACAATTCTTCCGTTTGGCGATAATCCCCCAAGCGGACATGCACAGACACAGAGTTGTTCTTGTCCATCTGTTTCTCCCACCGCCTCACTTCCTCCGTATCTATACTTTGAAAACAGATCCTATCCCGCACCTTACACGACACATCCGCAAAATACTTCTCACTCTGCCAGTATCCACTCAGGAAGCCATCCGTCATTGTAAGAATCTGAGGATTAAAATCATACCGCTTCTCCTTGCGGTATTTCTTTCGCCCGAACCAATACCGGAATACCCGGTCTGTCAAACGTGAATTGTCCGCATAATATCGATGTAGTTCCTTCCTGTCAGCAACTTCAGGATTCAATCCAAGTTTTGCAAGTTCATATGCCCTCTTCTCTCTGCCATCCACATAGTCGGAAATATCAACCTTCGTCTTGATTCCCTTCTGCCTGAACATCTCATACAGAGCATATTGAAACAACTGGTTGCCAAGTCCTCCCTGTATTCTAATAATTATCATATCTTCTATCCCTGCAAAATATCCACTTACAGGCAAGTCTCTGCCCTATTTCCTCAAAAGTGCGACTGTTAAAAAGAACCCCGCATTTCTCCACAAAAGAAGTTCTCTCTCCGTTTTTCCATTTCTTGCCAGCCGTATAATACCTCACCAGCTTTTCTTCCTCATGCTTATGCCTGGTTCTGTAATTCGCAATCTCTTCCTCTGTGTATATCCTGTTTTTTCTTAGCTGATCTGCCAGATACGGGGACACAATTTTTTGGCTTGCAATATTCTGCTGTGTCATGCCCCTGCGATTGATCCTGTACCGAAGCAAGGGCTCTGGTACAACACCTATTCTATATCCGCCTAAACAAACTCTGATCAGAAAATCATAATCATCTGCGCACGGAATATCTCTGTAAGCATTCAATTTCTCATAGACGGTTTTCCGAACAAGCCAGGTCGGATGTGGTACAGCATTCATATATTTTAAATATTGGCACAAATATTTATGGTGTGACGGATACTTCCTAATCTCCCCCGTCAGCTTTCCTTCCATATCCATCAGGCTTGTATAGCTCCCTACCAGATCAAGCCTTTGCGCTTTCCCATATAGCAGCTGTTTCTCGATCCGCTCCTCCTCTGAATAGTCATCTTCATCCATCCTGCAGATAAACTCTCCCCGGCATAAACCAATTCCTCTGTTCAAGCTGTGCAGTAATCCAATATTTTTCTCATTGATGTAATATTGCAATCTGGGTTCATATTTTGCCAGATCAGCCAGATAAGTGCACATTTCCTCATGCTCAGGATAATCAAGCATCACTATGATCTCAATATTCCGATAAGTTTGCTGCCTGACAGATTCGATCGCCCTGGATACTACTGGTACACTCTCTTTATATATGCTTATGAGTACACTGACTAACTGGTTATCTTCCATCTCTTTCCTTCCAAATACGCCCCCACAAAATATTACGAAACCATATTCTGATACAATCTATATACCTCAGCCGCATTCATTTCTATCGAATATTTCTCCCTGATTGCAGTCGCTCCTGCTTCTGCAATCTTGTCTGTCTCTTTCTTATTTTCATATGCATACTGAATGTTCTCTGCCAGCTTCTCTATGTCCCCAAACTCATAGCGCAGTCCTGTCTTCTTATGTTCTGCCAACTCCGTATAGGTAGCAATCGCCAGCAATCCTGCTGCCATATACTCAGCAACTACCGTTCCAAAAGCATCACCTCTGGAAGATAAAATTCCGACATCATAATCTACGAGCAGTTTCGGTATATTATTCTGATATCCCAAAAACCTGACTTTATCTTCCATGGCATTTTTCTTTATATACGACTGAAGCTGGCGAAAATAGTCGGGATACGGCTCCCCAATCAAATCCAAAGTCACATTTCGACGAGCTTCCTCTGGAAGTTTGACCATCGCCTGCAAAATCTGAAGCTGTCCCTTGCTTTTCTCGATTCTACCAACACAAACCAGCCTCAACTGGTTGTCTTCCCGCTTTTTTCTCCTGATAAACTTATCGATATCTACTCCCTCGTAGATTACCTCCATCTTTCCCTTATCCAATCCTGCCCTGCACCAGTACTCTCTGACCTGTCTGGTCACTGCGATGAACCGATCCGCATTTCTGTTAATATACTGATAGCAATATGGTTTATAATGCACAATCTTCACATGCCCCTGATTCAATTCTTTGATATGCCAGACATGCCGTATCCCGGTTTTCCTGCTGATGTAAGCTCCTATATCAATCCGGATATGATTAGAATGAATAATCTCTATCTCATCCCAATTAATCCCACAGCGCATTATCCCTCTCTGCGTCAAAGCTCCCCGCAAATACAATAAATATTTTACAATATGCTTAGCCGCATTTAAAATCGGGCTGCTGTAAGCAGAGCCAGCCATAATATCCCTGTACCAATAAGAATAATTCTCGATTCCCTGCTCATCACACAAATCATTAAACGCATTATGCTTCTTAGTCAGCACTACCGGCACGACTCCATATGTGTTCTTTAACTCTATAATCATATCAATCTGTGTCTTCGCCGCGCCATATTTATAATCAGCCGTGGAAATAAATAAAACCTTCATTCTTAATCTCCATCATTACTCATGACGTTCCTTATCGTACATCTGCCTCTTCAAATGATACTGTACATCTTCCAGTATCTTACGATTTGCGGATATTACATCGGCAAGCATACCAATTACAAAGGTCACAAAACCAATGATAATCAAAGTACACGCCAGAATTAATGACTGCGTATGGCCTGTCCCATAACCGTTCATATAAAAAACCATAAACCTGATACCAATACCAATACCGATCAGAATAGGTATGATTGCAACCACCGAAAAACAGTATAACGGCTTATACATCATCAATGCTCTCAAAATCGTGAGCATGGACTTCTTCACATAAGCGTACATACTATGGAACAATCTGGACTTACGCAATTCCGGATTCGTCCTGACCGGAACAGAAGTAATGGCCATCCGGTTTCGCCCTGCCTGCACAATCGTTTCCAAAGTATACGTATAATCATTGATCACATTAACCCGCATAGCCGCATCTCTGCTGAATGCCCGAAAGCCACTCGGTGCATCTGGTATGGCGGTCTTAGACGCCTTCCTCACAACCCAGCTGCCAAAATGCTGCAGTTTCTTCTTCATCCAGGAAAAATTCTCAGTCTCATCTATCGGTCTTTCCCCAATGACAATGTCTGCCTTATTTTCTATAATCGGCTGTATCAGTTTCGGAATGTCCGCCGCGCAGTATTGATTGTCCGCGTCTGTATTAACAATAATATCAGCACCGTTTCGCAGACATTCATCAAGTCCGGCCATGAATCCCTTCGCCAGCCCCTTGTTCTGCGGAAAACTCACGACATGATGTACACCCCAGTTCTTCGCTACTTCCACAGTATTATCCTTACAGCCATCATCTATGATCAGATATTCTATCTCGTCTATTCCCTCTATCTGCCGCGGAAGATCATTTAATGCGATTTCCAAAGTTTCCGCCTCATTATAACAGGGAATCTGAATAATTAATTTCATCCCAAATTACCTTTTCTTAAATTTCCGTTTGCATATAACGCTCTTATCGTACCACATTTATATGCATTTTGAAAGCCTTTCTTATACAGAGTGCTATAATCATTGCCAACGATAATGCTTCCGCTGCCCTCCAATACCACGGCTCTTTAAAGTCAATCACAATATCGCCTTCAAAACCCGCCGGCAAAGAGAATTGTATTAAATTATTATAATTCTGCGAAATCGGATATTCTACTCCATTCTGGTCAGTAACCTGATATCCTTTATAGCTAAGCACAGGCACCTGAACAACACCCTCTTTTTCTGAACCGATGCAACGTAATTTGCGATAACATCCCCTGGTTGTTTCCTGTTTCACCTCTCTCATATTCTCCTGGTATATTTCCGCCGAGAGTGTATACCTGTCTGTTCCCTGCCGTAAGTATTCGCCTGATCCAACAGCAAAAGTACTTAATTCCGCCTTGTCATAGTAATCCACAAATCTGGCATCATCGTTATAGTTGCTTACAAAAAAGCATGACATCAAAATGCAGATTCCCACCAGAATATTTCCACATACCTGCTTCTCTGCATCTGCAGAAAACCTAAGCAATATACTCCCTGCCAATAACGTCAGGAAAACCGTCGCAATGCTGATATAACGCCACGGAAACTGTATCTGTGCCAACAGATTCCCTAGCTTATAATTTGCAGACAGATAATTCCAGGGAAATAAATCCGAGGCAAGAAACAGTATAAATATTGCCCCTGTCGTCATTAACTTTACTTCTTTATCCCCACGTCCATTCACCCAGAATATAACAGCTGCTACCAGAGTCAATAGAAGCGCCGGCCCGGGTGTTAAAAGCAATTCCTTGTTCCCATGCACAGAACCGCTGGAAAAAATATCTCTGAAAAAGGAAAAATATTCACTTAGCGATACCCCAAACTCCTGAATTAATTGTTCTTCGCCTTGTATAATACTATTGATCTCTACCGGAACATTTATGCAATAATCCAGAAATGGAACTATAAAATACGCACTGATTGCACAAGTCTCCACAATGGCAAGAAGGTAGGTTTTGATAACATTTCTTCTACAGGTATTCCTGAAAAAAACGATACAGATCAAAACTAATGTAAAAACTACCATCTCAGCGCTCAATATATGCGTCCCGATCACTCCACTCATGCCTATTGCCAAATAAAGAGCATTTATTTTACAAGAACTTTCTTCTCTGTAAATGTGATACACTGCCAATGCGATCAATGGCAGAAACATCATAGCACTGTATTCACCGACAGCAGCCCGCACATAAATGGAAACCATACGATAAGAAGCCGTACAGTACAACAGAGAAACGAGCAGCGCTACCTTCTCCTTTTTGAAAATACTTTTCATGCAGAGATACGTAATAACTGCTGTTCCTGTGTTTATCATCACAACATACAACTTGTATGCCTCTATGACCGGAACATAAAACAATCGCAGCACAGCTGGTACATATAGCAACAAATCCCCATAATAGACAGATACCGGATATCCGTTCCCATCCAACCATAATGAAGATAATCGGACTGGAATATTACCATATCGAATCTCTCTGGCAATCCCCTCAATTCTCATAAGGTGAAAATCCAGATCATGGCCTTTCCCAATCCCCTGCGCCAACAAAGGCAGTGATGACAGCAGAATGATCGCTCCGAGTGACAGCAGCAGATTCCGTTGTTTCTTAATAGATTCACGAAGCAAAAAGCATACATCCAGGCATAAAAAAAGCGCACTGATACACAAAACAAACCTGATCATACCGGCGGATGTTCGGCTAATCGTAATATTTTTGATCCGAAAACTGCCTTCCCCGTTATATTTGATCAAAATTTCCAAATTATCAATATCATCCTTTACCGTAAATCCATAAGCAATTCTATCCAGATTCCTGCTTAAAATAGCCGTTCCACTTTTCAGCTTCACATGATTCCCATTTCCCGCATATACCAGGCTGCTCTGATTCTGTTCACATTCATAATCTATCTTAACAGAATAAGTTCCCCTTTTCAGAGAAATAAGCGGGCCGTAGAGAATATCTGTGCTTTCTTCTGTACCCACCATCCCTTCATCAACATACCATCCCTGCGTCTCATCATACATAATATAATCTGACTGCCAGTCCGATACTGCAGCACTTACTTCCGAATCAGAACGCCACTGTGTTAACAATACGGTTCCCAGTACACAAAACACCAGAAATTCTATCAAGAGAACTAAATAAAATTTTTTCCCGGAGTTATTTAACAGCATATCCATCCTAAGCCTCCTGATAAACACTTTATCAGCTTCTATCTAATAAGGATATCTTTCGGTTTATTACCTCAAACATCCAATGTATCAGCACTCCCAGTGCAAATGATAACAGTATTCCAATTCCCAGCACAGTTACAGCGTTTACTCTGTCCAGCAGAATATCTACTCTATCCAAAACAAAAACATGAATCAAATAAATTTCCAGGGAAGCAGTCCCCAATATTGACACCTTTCTACTCTCCACTTCCCTTCCTGAAAAGAAACTGACCTGAAACATGGCCCACAGAGCTGATGCCACACTTTTTCCCAAAAGATAAATACCTGTTGATCTGTCCTGATAAAAGCTATAAATCCCTCCGCTGCATAAAAAGGCCATCAGCAAAACAAGACTAATTCTCCCTTTCTTGTCTGAAAGCCACACGCTTATTTCCCGATCATATTGTCCCGCCACTACTCCTACCAAAAATGCTGTATTAGATGCATACCAAACACTATCTCTCATTCCTACTGCCAGACTAAAAGAGACAGCAGCTACGCCTATCGACATCCATAATATCTTATGAACACTGAATTTCCATACGAACCAGAATAATATATAGAACATAACGATAACAAACACAAACCAGGCATCCAGACCTACTATATATTTCACAAATGAGTATAGTGTCCACCGCTTTCCTTCCACCAAATGCAGAATACCCTCTATACAAAAATAAGGAAAATATACATGCATGACACGCCGTATGATCCATCTGGCTTCCAGGCCCTTCTTTGCACTGAATACGAGTCCATATCCCGACACCAGAAAAAAAGCAGCCACCCCGTATCTACCCAGTTTGGTCATCAAATACCATATAACATTACCACTTTCTACCGTAATATACCATTGAGAATAATGTGCTAAAATAACCAGCAGTGTCCCTATTCCCCTTAAAAACATACTGACTTCCCTGGTTATCATATTCTCCTCCGTTTCTGATCAGATATCACGTTCCGTAGAGATAATAGGTATTGGAATATCCATATCCGCCCAGATACTCATAGGTATTAAGTTCTGGACATAAATCCATAATCCGGTTCAATATCACTTCATCATCGCCTGTTACCGCCACAAGAAGCCTATATCTCGAAGAACTCTCCGAATCACTCAACATAGCCAAATGTTCTATTGTGAAAAATGTCACGCTATGATAATTTGATACTTCATAATACGCCGGATTAGTCTTCCATGGTTTATCATAAACATAAATACAATCCACCTCTGCATAAGACGATGCAGTATCCAAAAATGCTGCTGAAGGCTTATACAAATATTCCCACTCCATGCTTTTCCATCCGTTCACAGTCATAACAGACACAACAACTGCTAATATATATATATAATATTGCCTGCTTCTGCTCTTCATCCAACTACCCAATGCACAGGATACTCCTAAGAATAAGACGGCATATACAGGATACATATAACGGTCTGTAACAAAAACAGCTATCTTCGAAACCAGCAGGAAATATAAGATCACTGGTATAGTAATGATAAGGTATCGCTCCACGGTTACTTTCTTTTCCTCAGTCAGGCTTGAACATCTGTGGCAGCATCCACACACAATCAATATAGCTAACATAACAAAAAACAAATAAATGAGAATGCCGCCAAACAATTCTTCATCCAATATCTCAAAAAACCATTTAATTCTGCTCAATCCGGCTGATAACGAGCTGCCGATCAAATTATTTGCAGATTCCTGCCCTCTTCCACTGCTAAACATATGCGTGATCATGGACGGAAAAACAACAACCGACACCACAGCCGCTGTTCCCTGAACCAGGCAGAAGAATCCTGCTCCTTTCCAACACTTCTGTCTCACTAAAATGCATCCGTATACGATGCTGATAAATACCGCAAACACTATGCAATAATAATGTGTTAATGCACCGCCGATCGTACATGAAAAAAGCATCAGATAAAATTTTTTCTTACTGTATGTTCCTGTATGCATGACCATCAGGTAGGTTAATGCCGTTACCCAAAGCATGGCAAGCATATACATACGCAAAAAAGTGGCCGCAGACAAAATTCCTGCTGAACAGACAAACGCAAGGGAAATCAATTTCTGTATTCTCACATCTCCCGTCAAAACCAGAACTGTTTTTCTTAAAAAAAACAACGTTCCTAAAGCTGATAAGATATTTATCATCCCGGCAAACCATATAGTGAAACTTTCAGGGAAAAAAGAACATATTGTATGAAGAATCACATAGTACAATGGCGGATGTACATCCGCTTTCTGATTTGCCCATACCGTTCTGTAATCAAATCGGTTCTCAGAATCCACCGTCATATAGTTCATCCATGGAGTACTGGAAGGGTAATAGGTATACCCCTCCTCAACAAACATCATACTTCCCTCAGTGTGATTGGCTAATCCATAGCTGTATACCTCGTCTACATACAAATTTTCTTTATTACCAATTGCGAGAACCATGAATACACTGAATACTATATAAATCAACAGATCGCTGATACCTTTTTTGTTGTTTTTTATTCTCTGTATCAAACTAAATATTACGGAATATATCTTCTTTTTGTCGCTCAATGGCCTGCCCATCCTTAATTTCATAAATCTTATCACAATTTCTAATGGTTGTCAGACGATGCGCTACTATAATCATGGTCTTGATGCCTTGAAGCGCATCGATAGCCTCCATGACTGCATTTTCTGTCTCATTATCAAGTGCTGCTGTTGCCTCATCCAAAATAAGAATATCAGGTTCCCCATACAATGCTCTGGCTATTGCTACTCTCTGCCTCTGTCCGCCTGAAAACTGAACCCCCCATTCTCCAACTACAGTATCCAGCTGACCGGATAATTCTTCAACAAAGGTCTTAAGCTGTGCCATTTCCAATGCTTTCCACACCCTGTCATCATCAATTTCCGACTCTTCAACTCCGAACGCAATATTCCTTCTTATAGATGCATCTGTCAAATAAACTGACTGTGGTACATAACCAACAATCTTATTCCACTGTCCCTTTAATTTCTTAATATTATATCCATCCATTGTAATCTCGCCATGTTGAGGCTCCAGTAAATTAAGGATAATATCCGCCAGGGTCGTCTTCCCTGCTCCGGACGCCCCTATGAATGCTATGGCCATTCCCTTCTGAATGCGCAGATTTAAATCCTGCAAAACTGCCGTTTCCCGTCTGGGATATTGAAAGGTAAGATGTGAAATCACTAATTCATCCTGAAACTTAATATTCTCAAGTTCCTCCGCCTCAAGCTGCTCTTCCGTCTCCTCCTGTCTCTCCAGTCTGCGAACCATCTCGATTGTCTCATAAGATGCCGCCAGCGAAGGTGTATGATAAACAATGGAGTTGACACAGCTAAGAACACTTCCCAACGCCGGTAAAATACGAAATGCGGCAATTGCGATCACAGAAAGCTGACTTAGCATATTGGCAATATCCGCCTCATGCATCACCCGGACAGCCACCAGTGTCATCAAGCCAGTCACACACACCGCCTCAATAATATATGTTGGCGCATTTGCACCTATTGCATTTCGAATCGTCGCCTTATTGCTCCCAATTAAGCATTTTTGATACTGATTTACAAAATAATCCTGACGGTTTATTACCAACACTTCTTTACTTCCCTGAATCGCTTCCAGAGACGCCTGATATGCCCGGCAATTATACTCTCTTACCAGTTTCCCATATTTTGTCATGGATTTCCGAAACAGCATCTGGGATAATGCAAAGCAGAAAACGATCAGCAGCATCAGAACGATAGACATAGACGGTGTCACAATAACAATTAGTATTGCCGTTCCCAAAATTGTAAATGCCTTACTTAGTAAAATAAACGTATAATTAATAATGTTATACACACTGGAAACATCCTCACCCAGTCCATTTAGTAGTCTTGCACTGCTGTTTTCAGAAAAAAAACTATATCCTTGTTTCATATAAGCATTTAAGATCTGTATGGACAATTCTCTGTGTACCTTACAGGCATACTTATTGGAGACCCATGTGTACAAAAGTCCAAAGGAATTTTTGAATATATAAATAATGACAATCGCAATACAGACCAGAAAAATAATCTCCCGATAGTCGTCCAGCCCCAGAAGTCGAACAACAGGCTCAACATATTCATTCCTCATAAGTTCTTCCGGATTAAGAAATGCCTGCAAAAGCGGAAATATGATCGACACACCAAATGTCTCCAGTATTGCAAAAATAATCGACATGATAAAAACCATCATCCCATATTTCTTCTGGTTGCCCGTCATAATAAAATTTAATTTACCGGCAGCGTCAACTACTTTTCGTAATGTCTTATTCAAATTTATCTCCTTTTCTGTACAGCAGCCTCAATCTCCTTCTCGAGCCAATTCACCTTATCCGTCACTCGGCATTCTCTTCCCAACATATAGGATCTGAGCTTTTTGCCGCGGGTATAGATTTCCTCCCTGTCACTGTATAAATGCTCTATGGCCGTCCTGAGTTGACTCACATCTTCGATCAATAATATACCGTCTTTCAACCTGACATCACCAACATCCGTACTGACTACTGCCATCCCGGTTGCTGCTGCTTCACAATGTACAATAGGGCAGTTCTCAGACCTGCTTGTACATATAAAAACATCAGAGGTTCTATACAAGTCATAAATTTGTTCTCTTGTCAGATGTACATTAAAAATTACCTTTTTTGTACTCTGTTCCGGCATCCATTGTTTTAAATGCTCCCGAAGCAACTGCAAATAGCTGTTCTCTTCAAAGCCTGCAAACTGTAATACCGCATTTTCAATATCAGCTTCACAAAATGCCCTAAGCAGCATATCTTGATTCTTATTATCATTATAGTTTGCTATAGACAGGTATTGAATACTGGAATGTTGGAAAAAATCATGTCTGTGTCTCATTTCTTCTGAGATAAAAATGTCTTCTATCGCATTTTCCAATACTTTACCATTTGATAAACCATATTTCTTCGCATAAACAAAAGAATTGTTTAACTCTGAAAGATAGATTGCAAGATCGAATCTGCCAATGATCTGATAAAGTTTTCTATAATATTTGCATACTTTCCATTCCTCGTATGCACCCAAAATATTTCTATGTTTTAATTTGTCAGCTATCAAATTTTGCTGAGACAATCTGGAATACCCATGGGAATAAAAAATCCTGGCACATGGAAGCCGGTCCAATGCCGGAATCAGCCAGTCAAGTGTCCATGTCTGAGAACAGACTACTATCAGTACATCCGGCTGAAAACTCCTGATACGGTCTATATATTTTGCAGGTGTACTGCTACTGTTCCGCCCTTTTAATTTCATAGGCCATCTTACATAGACTCTCGTTCTTTCTATCTGAACACCTTCATGCTCCTCTTTTTCCGGTAACTCTTGCAAGCCACCATTTCCCGTGCTGGTATACACCAGAACTTCATGCTCTCTTTGCGCCAATCCTTCTGCTAAATATTTCGTTATCTGAGTAACCCCGTCCTGAGATGGCCAGTAACAGGGAACTGCAAACATGATCTTCAATCCAAACTCCTTTTTAACTATATCTAATATTCTCTAACTATTAATCCTTTGACACCAAATTCCAATTTTACGTACTAATATACTAATCCCTAATGCCAGAAACCCTTCTATAATAACAACTATCCCTATAAACCCATCCAGTAGTATTGATGTTCCCGCTGCGATAAGCACCAACATCCCAAACGCAAAGAGCAGGATATTTTGAACACTGGCCTTGCTTTCTGCCTCGGCTCTGGCTTCCTTTACCTGATCATAAAGTTTCCACTGCTCCGCGAAATATTCTTTATAATAGGGACTCCCCTGTGCATACTTCCACCAAGTCACATATCCCGGCATAATACTGACCGGATTCCAAGGCTTCCCATAATCTTTATATGAAGAAAAATGAAGAATCTTCACCGTTTTCTCGCACTCTACAATATAGTCATATCCCAATTCTTCAATGTAACGCTCATTCTCATCAATGCAGGAAATCCTTCCTGGTACATATTTAATGTGATCTTTAAATAATAAACCAAAAGTAAATTCCATTTGGGAATATCCTGCCAGTTTTTTCACCTTATCATCCACATTCAGAATATCCTGTAAACTAAATTCACGCCGTATCCTGCTTACGTCATATATTGACAAAACAAAAGTTAAAGTATCTCCGCCAATCCTGCTCATAAAATTCCTGTGGTTAGACGGTTTATGTTCCGGTCCGGGACAGATCACATATGTATCCTCAAAATCCATATCATAAATTTCAGACAGATTACCCGTTATTACCGTATCCGATTCAATTACCATAATCCGATCTACCACGTCCGGCAAAAGTTCATGAAAAAGCCAATAACTGGACATCGTTCCAATCGGCCAATGATCCTTCTTGCCAATATGAATATACTGTGCTGCCTTTTCTTCGTCAAACCGCAAAATATGAATCTGATGTCCAAACTGCTCTGCCAGCACATTTTCATGCTGCATATCTTCAGAAGTCAGGTCTTCCGATACCACATACAGATGTATCTCTCTGTCCTGATTATTTATAAAGAGGGATTTGATCGCAACATATGCATACTTCAGATTTTTTCGCCCAGTAGTAATGTATATATTCATCCGCTGCTTCATCTTTAACCTCACACTAAACCCCGGCACCATATACAGAAGAAACCGCGGCTTCCCACTCCCCACGCTGTTTTAACAGATGCGATATGATATCCCTGACTGCCCCATGCCCCGCTTTGACCGAAGAAACATAATGACAGACCGCCTTAATCTCCTCACAGGCATCCGCCGGGCATCCTGCAAACCCTACATGAGACATACCTGCCAAATCGTTTAAATCATCTCCCAAATATCCCAGTTCTTCATAACCGATGCTTTCCTCCTGTATAAACTCTTCCAGATATGCAAGCTTGTCTTTCCTGTTCTGTACCAGAAAATCCACCTTCATTTCCTGCATTCTCCTTGTCGTGGCAGCACACTCCCTGCCTGTCAGGACCATGATCTTAATGCCAGCCTGCTTAGCGGTAAAAAATCCGGCAGCATCTTTGGTACAAAATTTCTTGAGTTCATTTCCATGTTCATCATAGTAGATTCCGGCATCTGTCATGGTGCCATCTACATCTATGATAAGATATTTAATTTTATGATAGTTACATTCTTTTTGCATAGGACATCCTCACTTGATCAGACAGGATTCGTCAGGTCTTCTCTTCGTAAACAGAATCCGTCAAAAATACAATTTTCATCTGTTTCCTAATATCAGCAACATATCGCTTGTTTCGTCGGTTAACTTCCTGTCCCTTAGTATGTTGGTTTATCATATAAGAAGCAATATAGTTAACACCCTCTGTACGGTATCCGTCAAATCCTGCCACATAAACCTCCCGAACCTCCAATTTCAGCAGAAGTTTCAGCAACATTATAGCACTGTTATCACATTTTCCTTTCTCATCAAAGCAAAGATCCGAATAACTGAGGAACATCTTCTCATCGCATACATCCATCAGATTAGAAGTCACCAGAATGCCTCTGTCTCCTTTTTTACCCTCAAGCGCCTCATATCTCGTGGCATTGGAGCAAAAGATATAATCAACCCGATACTGTTCCGGCACAAAATTCACCGAAAATATTATAGGCTCCTGTTGCTTAATAAAAGCGTTAATCTCCGCCTGTTTCTCTATCAGACTATACCCTGGCGCCAAAATCAAAATATGCTGCCCGGACACTTCTTGTCTTAAATCGGCCAAAAGCCGTCCGTCATCCACCTCATGATTCTGGAATTTCTGATAAAGCTCTTCTACGTATTCCTCATCATAAGCCGTCTTCTTATGGTCCTCGATACTTGCCAGAATCTGATTGATCTGCTTTGCCCGCAGCCTGCCCTTATTCAGCAGAAATTCCGCATAATTTCTGTGCAAATTAAACTTGGCAGAAAGAGCATAAGCTGTACTGTATCCCCACGGTTCAATCTGCTTTAACTGTGCAATATGGTCGTCGATACCGTCTAAGACCGGATTTACATCATAGACAGTACCCTGTGCTCTGTTCATATAATCCATGATCAGTTCCAGACATAGATTTCCCGGCACTCTTCCCATACCGAGCATGGAACCATCGATTACACTTCCTCTCCCACTTGCCTTTATTGAAATGAAATCCTGCGCCAACGAATAAGACAGAGCAAGATTCTCATGCAAATGTAACCCGATTATGATCGCTGGATCCAGATTATGTTCGATCAAAGAATATATTCTCTGAAGATCCTCCCGCATCATGGAGCCGAACGTATCCACAACAGAAAATGCATAAGGTTGAATCTCATTTACTTTCTTAAGCAGCTCTAAAATCTCCGTGTCGGAATACCCCATAATATTAATCGGATTGCAAAACACTTTATAACCTTTTGCTTTCACACTGCGAACGAATGCAAGTCCTTCATCTATATCATAATCATGAAACGTCACTCGCACTGCATCGATTGTTTTCCCATCATATGGTTCCAGCTTGTGCACGTCATATTTATTATGCAAAGCCATCGCAGTAAACATAGTGTTTCCACGTTTCTCAGGCAGAATCGGAAGCATCTCCCCACAATTGTTAAACAGACTCCTGTTCCTGTCATATTCACAATTTCTCAGAAATCCAATCTCCACATAGTCTGTCTGCGAATCCACCAATTTACGGATAATGCTCTTAATCGTGTGAAACCCAAAATTCCAGTCATTAATATACCCACCGTCTCTCAACGTACAATCCAGCAATTTAATATTTGACATATTCACCCCACATATCAGCTTGCAAACCGTATAAACTGCTATCTTCTGCCCTTAAGCATGTGCCTCCAATCCTGTCCCGCCATGCGCTATCTGGTCGGTTTCGGATCATTCATAGCATACATCGCTTTTGCCATTTCGTAATCGTATACATCGTCAATATCTGCTGCTTCACGTTTATTGATCAACAATCTATATGCATTCGGTCCGTAATTATAGTGCCACTCTTTCAGCTTTACCTTTGGCGCCAGATTAATACCATTGGTAAAGTGATACAACATCGGCAGCTGCTCAGAATTCTTATGTGACAGCCCCATACTGAAATTAAGCGGTCCCTTTTCATCAAGCAGGTAAGTCTGATAAGGGCAGCATGTAATCAGAGAATCATAACCTTCCTCAAGTTTATCAAAATATGTCTTGATGGCCTTCTCATAAAGATATGGCTCAACCAAAGGAGAGGTAGCACAGGCCCACATAATATGCTCATTGGGCATCTCATCACTGATATATTCAAGAAACATACCGAAAGGTACTGATTCATCGGCATATTGAGTCGGTCGTTTTATCGCTGTAACGCCTTCTTTCCTCCCCATCTGCAGCATTTCATCCGAGTCCGATGACACGATGATATCCGTGATACCCTCCACCTGCTTAAGCTGCCTGATCTTATGAATCAGCAGATTAGAATCCGCAAAAGGGAGTATGTTCTTATTCGGCAATCTGGTGCTGTTGCCTTTCACCGGTACAATAGCTGTAATTGTTCTATCCATTTCCAATGCCTCCATCCATTCAAATTTTATCATTATCAGTGAGTATACCACAAAATGGCAAAACGTTAAATAGTCTAACGTCAATTCCTTACCTTCTTGCTCTTTTTCGACTGTTATTGCTCTGTGAAAAAGCATTATTATTATGATAGAGGCCATTATCGATCAGTACAAAATCTTCCCAGCTTCTGTCATACCACGCTCGCCGCATAACACGTGCAATAAATGTCACATTCGAATAACCACACACCAGTCCATCGCAACGCGTCAATGCATACTGATCCCGTACCACCTCTCGCGCCAGATGATAGCGATGCTGCTTCCGCTTATCATCACTAAAAGCGATCGATTCATCCGTTCCCTGATCTCGAAAGGTATCTTCGTAAATACAAACCTTCTCTCCAAACGCAGCCCGAAAGCGATCCACAGCCGCCTGCTCATCCGTAGCCAGAAAAATCCTGTCATATCCGGATTGATCAAGCAGCTCCTGGACCCTCTCAATCTCCTGTTCAATCTGTACCGGAATAGGATGATTATTATAACCCTTTCGGAAATCTGTTCCTCTGAAATGAACTCCCAGCACCTTTCCTTCACCCAGAAGTCTCTGATATTCCTGCTCCAAATATTCTCTCGTCTGCTTATTGTAGCGTATGTATTTCTTCACCATGCGGGCCATGGCATCCACATACGCATCAGATACATCATAGCTGACTGCATCAAATTGAGCTTTCACCTGAACATAATGACTCTCTTCTGTTTTGATTACATGGCAGGCATGATCAACATTCTCCACCTCGGAAACAGGAGAAAAAAAATAGAGAAATGCATTTTTCTCTCCATCGATACCATCAGGCTCAAAGTAAAGATAATCCTTTCCCCAACGCACATACGGCGTAAATCCCCGCTCGTCAGCAAAATACAGTTCAATCAGCGTAACGCCAAACTCTGCAAAAAAACCTACCCCCGCCCCTCTTTCCTCGACCAGGTAGATTGTTTTGCCCTCATACTCGCTTCCAAAAGTATGCATTTCCAGAAAATCAGGATTTCCATATCCATCCAGAACCATACGCCTAAATTCAGGATTATTACGATGTATTCTGCAGCGATTCCAATATACCAGCTTTTCTGACCGCTTAAGCACATCTATCAGCTTCATGTCAATTACCTCACAAACTACGAATCCAAATCTATCAATCTCATAATACTGTTTTTATGATAGTAATGTGCCATTGTCACATTAATCCAATGGTCAACATCCCAAGATACATCCCGTGAATCAAATACATACGGGCGTGCGGAATGTGTCGCCACAACAACGTCTTTAATCTCTTCATCTGTGTACATTTCATATCGTTCCATTTCTTCCTCATAAAAAACTGCCGCATCTCCCTTAACAAGAGAACGAAGAGCTGAAATGCCCGCATATGTGTTCTTATCCGCGGTAAATATCCACACTGCTATGAATGCCACTATACATCCCAGTGCCAAAACATTACTGTATTTCTCAAACAAATTCTCCAAAATCGTCATCTTTTTCCTGTGCGTCAACCACCCAAACCAATACGTCGTAACTGAAAAAAGCACCAGATAATAAACCATCTGAATAATATTATTGATCCTTTCCTGTCCCACTTGCCCAATCGCGTAAAGAGACGGTGTAAACATTGCAGCAATCAGGCAGAAACCCCCTAATGTCACTAATACAGGATACGGAAACTTCCTTCGTGCTTCCCGACCGATTTTCCACATGACCGGTACAGCAGCGGCCCATACCAAAACGACCATGATTGAAGTCCATCTTCCTACATAAACAGCCGCATAATAAAATGACGCTATAATCGAGACAAAAGCGGAATATCCTTCTGAAGACACACCACTTCTTGCAACATTTCCCGGTGCTGCTATATTGACCAAAAAGCCAACCATAAAACACACCAGTGGTATTAACACATACACCGCTGTTTTTCTTATTTTCAGAAAAGAATACATCAGCAGTAAGAATAGAAGAATCTGCGCCTGCAGGCCTGTTACCAAATTTCCTCCACCTACAAGTAATCCATCCACTGATGCAATAATACACCAGGTAATCCTTTTCCACCTGTATTCAGTCCAAATAATGTCAGAAACCGCCGTTATCATGAAAAACAGGAATGACTGCATAAGAATGTAATGTGTCGCGCCATTATACCAATAAATCCCATCAGCGGGCCCATCCAATACCTGCCAATACAAAAAAAGCAATAAACAGCCAATATAAATATACGAAATCTTATTTCCGCCAAACCATCTTACAAAAATTTGTCTTATTAACAGGTAGGTAGATGAAGAAAACATTCCGATCATTATAACAGGCACCACAAATACATTCTTTATTCCAAAATGCATCGGACACATTGACATCAGGAAACATGATGTATAAGTCCCCTGCCAACTATAGTAAAATTCCTTTGTGTGCGCTATGGCAGATTGCACCGCCTGTAACAAAGACTCGGTTTCAACCCAGGTATCATGCACCCCTATTCCATAGCTGTAATCATCTGCAGACATAACATTATATCTTCCTAATATCAAAAGCGGAATAACAGAAACACATAATAAAAAAATGGAAACTAAAGCAAGTTTTTTCTCAGAGATTAGATTCGTGTATTTCTGCATTTTTAATTCTCCGTATGATCTCCTGGATTTCCTGATCACTTGTCAATTCATGTTTGTGGGCACTCTCATTATTATATGCCTTCTGTCGCAGCTGCCGTTGGTTCTCCAGAAACGACCATTTCAAACTTTTATTGTCCAGCATACTCAAATAAATTTGATATAACGCATCAATTCTGCAAATTGCTTTCATAATTTTTACCAAACCGGAATAATTATGAATTCCATTAAGCTGTTCCTTCGTCAGCCGGTATGCATCATCTTTTAAAACTTCTTCTGCCATATCAGCAAATTTGATGTAGCTGGGCGTATCCCAATCCACCAGATAGATCTCTTCTATACTGCGTTGAGGAGTCGGAAATTCTTCTTCCCGCGCCATAATGGAAGCGTAAAATTCCTCATAACTTGTCAATTTTCTGGAATCCGAAATCAGCTTCAGTTCAAATCCTTCTGTTACAGGCAACGGAAATAGCAGCTGACACATCTTCTTTGCAAAAAACGCCTCAACTACCACCGAACTGTTGCCAGTATACACTTTATCACAAACAACGATCCACTGTTTCACTGATTCCCCACTGATCAGACGAAAATTCTCACATCTATTGGCCAATTTCTCCGCCATAATGCTTGGATGTCCCGGATGTGGTCTAAATATGACTTGGATGTTTGGATATTCTATACAAATTTTCTCCAGCCAACTTAATATGATTTTCTGCGAGTCACACATAAACCTGTAATAGTCTGTCCAATTATCCCCAAATCGCATACACATCTCTTCAATATACTCCTGCGGCAACATATCTCCGTAGTATGGCGATGCGAAGAAGATGACCTTATCTGCCTTTGGAATATCATACTTCAGAAACAACTCTTCTCTTCCAAGATAATACCTGCACAAAGGCTCTCGAAGAAAATCCATGCCCACATGCCCGGTCAACTTTACCATCTTCTTATCCAGATGCGCCGCCTCAAGAAGTCTCTTTGCATTCTGCTCTCCCCATGAAACATGAGGAACTGCCTTCCCAATCTCTTTGTAATTCTTGAATGCACCTTCCCGCTTCTCATCCTTAGGATAAACAATGTTCTCCCACTGCATGTCAATTATTTTATCGAATTTTACATAGTTTTTGATCTGCCATGCCAAGGCTGTATTATCATAGCAAGCCATAACCAGTAGTACCTTTGTATGAATGAAAGGCTTCACAGCCAATTCATTCTCCGCTGCCTCTATATAGCGTATTTCCGTTCTATATCCCCTTTTATCAAGTTCATACTTGATCAGGCACAAGTTCTCCAATTCCCTCACTTTATGCTCATACACAAATAAAAAATCCAGTTCTCTCATCCCTGTGCCCGACTCCTTCTTCTCTCTGTTTGTATATACCCGACACTTCGCTCCTGCTTTAATGCTTACTCAATGCGCTCCCAAATGAAAGCATTTTCATTTGCTCTCATATAATTCGCGCAAACATAGTCCTTTAATTCATGACAAAAATCATTCCATCCCCAGATTTCCAAATCAGGCTTCCAAATCACTACTTCTGGTTGTTTCTCCATCAGATCCTGCACTGCCCATTCTTCATACCAGTCCATAAACCACGGAAGAACCCAGCCTGCTCGATTTGCAGGGTATCTCCCCTTGGCAATAAAATATACCGGTGAATAGCTATACGTATCTATAAAGATCTGATCCCCCACTTCTGTCTCCTCAATAATACGCCTTTCTTCCGAATTAACCACATATTGCTCTTTTGTCATATTATCAATAACTGCCTCCCAATATGGTCTTAGCAGCAAGCCAAATATAACTGCGCACATAACCACTAACCCGGGATGCCAGTTCGGTTTCCATATTTCATTTCCTTCTATAATCACTATCGTAATCAAAAGCCCCCAAAATGCTAATCCATGTGTATTTCCCACTCCCCGACTGGCACCGGCACATATAAAGAATGTAAGGAATACCCAATAAACAAAAGAGCCTTTTTCTTTACCAACTTTTGTAAAAGCTATTGAAACATAACTGCCTATTAATAGTAAAAGGAAAATACTATACGCCTGTGAGTTAGCATTGCAGATATCCAATAAGCTTTTACCAAACTCATCAAACATGGAATATATACCCGTGAAAAAAGGTGCGAATAAATTTCCCCCAATATCCTGATAATTTGAATACACTTCTCGATTAAGTAAATATGCCTGTTTATAGCATTGATACAGTGCACCATTAGCTGTAAGATACACCACTCCTACTGTCGGAGGTATTATTCCACAAATCATCAGCGGTAAATATCTTCTCACCGCTTCCTTAAATTTCCACCCATTATTCCACCATCTACCTATTTCTAATATCAAAAATCCAATACTCAAAATAAAGATACTATAGGCACTGATGAAAGCACTGCCAAATGCCATCCATACTCCCAGCGAAACAACTATCGCTCTGTCCCACCCGAGTTCACGATTTCTTCTATACTGCATAAATTCTAATAACAAAAGAACCATGCTTATTTCCTGAATGACATCAGACATCACCATTGATGCCGTCAGGCCAATCAGTGCCTTAGAAAACAGACTTACCAGCACTGGAATCCAAAACATTATCCGATTCCCATACTCCTTATGATACCGCACATACATTCCAGCCCAGGCAATCCCCAGCGTTAAATAAAATAATATTCTCATCTGTTCTACCGAAGAAGCGCCAAGCAAAGAATAAACAGCACATAAATAATAAGCAAACGGCATATGCTGAGAAACATAATCACGGTAGATCACTCTGCCAGAGGCAATCAACATACCTGCACTTATGTTATCGTTCTCATCCATAAGTGTCAAGCCTGCCCTTGTGTCCGCATATGGAAGATATAATAGAAACACTACCGCTCCTACCAGCATTGCCCTCAACAAAGTATCCTCGCTCCAGTCTTTATTCATATCTGCAAGCTTCATCCCTCGCCAAACGCAAAGTATAATCACGATACCTATAAAAATAGTAATCCTCACCCAGAAATAATCTACATCCCCTCCCTGTAAGGTCAGACACAGCGTACCCTCTTTCTCCTCTCCGTCTACAGATAGAACTGCTCCTTCTGCGTATCTGCTCCCAACTCCATCTATAGAAAATACCAATTTATTAACATCATTTATTTTTAAAGGCTTAAATTTTATCGTATAAATATCATCTTTCTTAACTCGAACAGTTCTGGCAAAATCTATTTTATAAAAATCCCCATTCAACGCCCCCATAAAATTAAATCGTTTCTTAACAACAGTCCTGCCCTTCGCATCCTGCATAAGAAATTCCCAACGTGAATTACTGTCCTTGCCATAATTGCTAACGTGAACTGTACATGCCTTCACTAATTTAAATGGCATTTTCAATGATTCCTGAATTTCTGTACCTGGAGTATTTACTTCAATGAAGTCCTCCTTATTTATGGAAAAATCTGGGTTTTCCACATAAGTAATCTTATAAGATGCTACAAATGCGCAAAGCAAAGTCAACATTATTCCAATAATACCACTGATAATATACTTTTTCTTCACTGATCTCCCCTTTTTACATCTCTAATTTGATTTCCTGTACAAATGTATCATAATCGCGAATATATTCATCCGGATCATAATGTTCACTTGCCAAAACAAGTAACACAGAATCCTCACTAAAATCGTACATATCCTTCCAAACCATGGTAGGCAGATAGACGCCAGTATGCGGTCTGTTTAAACAAAAAATCGCCTCGTTTCCTTCCCCATCTTTTACTTTGACTTTACTCGTCCCAGCTACATTGATCAAAACAAACTCTGTTTTTCTATTAGCATGCTGCCCCCTTATCACTTCCCTGTCAGAACCATAAATATAAAACGCTCTTCTAATTTCAAAAGGTATATTCTGCCCACCTTCTACTATAACCAGATGCCCTCTTTCGTCGCCATGTTCCGGAAAATCTATCATTCTTACTTGATTCATGTTATGCATCTGAACCTACCTCCATCTATTAATCACATCAATAACATAGTTTTGTTCTTCTGCTGTCATCCCATTATAAAGCGGAATAGACAAAACAGACTCCGCATATGATTCCGTTATCGGCAAGCTCCCCTTCGGAATGTGAAGACAGCGGTATGCCTCTGAAAGATGTGGTGGAATCGGGTAATGAATCATTGTACCAATTCCTTTTTCAAGCAAATAGTCTATCAGCTGCTGCCTTCTCTGCACTCTGATTACAAACTGATGCCATATATGTGTTGCACCTTCTCTAATACGTGGTAATATAATAGAAGAAGATTGCAGCTCGTCTAAATATCTATTTGAAATATTCCTTTTTTCTTCTTCCAGCTCCTGCATATGGCTCAATCTTACACGAAGCAATCCTGCCTGCATTTCGTCTAATCTGGAATTCGTTCCGACCACACGATTGTAATATCTTTTTTCACTGCCATAATTACGAAATACTCTTGCATCATTATTCAATTCTTCATCATTTGTAACAATTGCTCCCCCATCTCCAAATGCGCCCAGATTTTTGGACGGATAAAAAGAAAAACATCCTATATCTCCAAACGATCCCGTCGTCTGACCATCAAACTTTGCTCCATGAGATTGTGCACAATCCTCTACCAGGCGCAGATTATACTTTTTGCACAAATCAACGACAGGCTTCATATTAGATGCCTGTCCATACAGATGTACAACAAGAATTGCCTTTGTTCTTTCTGTGATTTTCTCTTCAATTTTGGACGCATCTATATTAAAGTATTCATCAGGCTCTACAAAAACCGGTGTTGCACCGTTGATCGTAATTCCCATCACACTTGCTATGTAAGTGTTACCCTGTACAATAACCTCATCGCCTTTACTGATCCCAAGAATGCGAAACGCGATCCATAGTGCATCCAACCCACTGGCAACTCCAACACAGTACTTTGTTCCAATGTAGTCTGCAAATTCAGCTTCAAAAGCTGATACCTCTTTACCAAGTATATACCACCCTGACCTGAGAACTTCCAGTGCCTTGTTCTCAAATTCAGACTGATACTTATAAAAACCTCTGTCAAGCCTATTTACCATTATATTTTTCATACAACCCCATCCCTTCTCAACCCTTTTTATTTCCTTGCGTCATCTCTGAGAATATACTCTCTGAATATTCATCCTCAATCATTCCATATAACTTCCATGAAATATAATTTCCTTTTATAAAGAGATGATCCCGCAATTCTCCTTCATAAATAAATCCGCATTTTTCATAAAATTTGATAGCCACTATATTATTTGAAAGCACTGTCAAATAAACACGATGAAGTGCCATTTCACCAAATGATTTCTGGAGCAACAGACCTACAGCCTTTTTCGCCACTCCCAGTCCCCTTGCTTTCCTTCTCACACTGATTGCCATTTCTGCTGAACGATGCTCCATATTAATATTTTTTAAACTTATCGTCCCAAGATATTCATCTGTTTCATCTGTTATTGCCAAGTGTAAATCTGTATTTCGCTTACTATACGCTTCACTGCTTACCTCAAGACAAAAATTTCTTGCATCCTCCAACGTCATACTCATCATATCCCGCCGAAAGCCTTTCTGATTTTCAGGATCATGCATCCATTCCAACATGTTTTCCGCGTCTTCCATCTGCAATCTGCGTAGTTTTATCATTTCACTGTTCTTCCTTTTGTTCTAGATTTTCATCTTCAATGATATATGGTGGACGATTTCTTGAAGCATCAAAAGTCCTCCAGATATATTCGCCCAATATACCCATGGTTAGCATAATCACACCAAAACTAAATAAATTAAATATAAAAAGTGTCGTCCAACCACTTACATCAATCAAACCTGCTAATTTGCAGACCACTTCCACAACAGCCCAAATAATAGAACCAACAAAAGAACAAAACCCAATCAACGTTACTGCTTTTACAGGCAACGTAGAAAAACTGAATAAGGTATCCGCAACCAGCTTAATCTTTTTCCTCAAAGTCCATTTACTTTCACCAATTTCACGTGCAAGCCTCGTATAATAAACTTTATCAGTCCTGAATCCGCTCCATAATATTTGTCCTGTAAGTGCACTGTTCGTTTCATCTAATGCTGTTAAAACATTTATAACCTTTCGATCCACAAGGTATACGTCAAAGCCACCTTTTGGCATTGATCCTAACATCATCTTTCGTACCATTGTATAATACAAATTTGCAAATAAGGTTTGTCCTTTACTTTCCTCCCTCTCTTTTCTAACTGCCAACACTACATTATATCCCTTTCTCCAATGTTCTACCATTTCCAAGACCAATTCTGTCGGTTCCTGCAGATCGGCTGCCTTAACAACTGCACAATCTCCACTGCATTTGGAAAGTCCACACAATATTGCTGCGTGAGAACCAAAATTACGTGACAGACTGATTATTTTTATCCGTGAATCCTGTGACGCAAGTTCCTGCATAACCCGATAGCTTCCATCCGCAGAGCCGTCATTTACCATGACAATCTCCCATTCATATTCTGAACATGAATATAACTTCTCCTGTATATCCTTATAAAGAGGCCTTAAATTATCCTGATTATAGTAAATTGGAATAACCAATGATATCTTCATTACTTTCTCCATCCTTTTGTTCTCTAAACCGTTTGCCTTCCCTTTTATGGATCAAATACTATTACTCAATCCCCTATTCATCATATATATATACAGTGTCCACTCCGTAAAAACGAGCCAATGAGCCATTAGCAAATTCTACATCAGGGTCATAATAACCATACCAAAATTTGGGATTAATCAAGCATACGTTATCTTCCATCTTATTGACTTGAATTTCGATGCTGTCTCCCTCTCCTGCTCTTTCGACCGCATCCTCTATTTTCTCTATAACCGATACATTCCACTGGGCATAAGCAGGAATTTCGCCTCCTATGAGTTCTCTATAAATTCTAAGAGAAGCAATATGATCCATCTTAGCTGACATGATAATACTGATCATAAAAATCAAAAATATAAGTAATATAGCTGCTGGTTCATACTTTTCTTTAATATTGACTTTTGAAAACTTGAATGCCATCCATCCTCTCCAATAAAAAATCGTTAAAAAAGCAGCTAAAAAAATAACAAAGTCAGAAACAAAATTGCTACGTTCCATCATATAATAAATATTCATTCCGTAGCCTAATGCTACAGGAAAAATCACAATCCACACTGCAAGGAACATCATAAAAGTGAAGAGAAGTGGAACGTAAAATTTATAATTTAAATTTTTGGGCTTCCATAAGAATAAAATAACGATCAAAGCAATGAGTACTGCTGCAAACAATGGGTAATGGAGCAAAAACATCTTAACCCGGCTTAGGACATAGTGATATGTTCCAATGGCAGTGCTTAATATCTCCTCACCAGTTAAAGGTTTTCCCCTTCGTATAAAATTCCCTGGTGCTATCAAATTAATGATACCAGCAAACAGCATAGGTATACACATGCAAACAGACGCCGTAATCCTCCTCTTGATAACAATTCCCCAATATGCCGTCATAATATAAACAATACACCCAAAAGCCGCTATGTTCAAAACAGCTCCCCCCGACAAGAATCCTAATAACATTGGAATTATAAGATATCTATACTTTTCTGTATCCAACACATAAATCATGCAAATAATTCCTACGAAAATAAATATCATAGGAATTAAATAAATAACAGAAGCGCAAAACCATAAGAAGTCCTCATGTTCCACAAAATAGTACATACTCGTAAGACATACAAAAAAAAGAAAAACAATCTGTGGCAAATATCGATCGTCGTATTTAAAAACTCTTACTATAGTTGTTTTTATCAACAAAAAAACCGATAAATAGAAACATATCGCCATCAAGAACTGGCAAGCCCGAATCCCCCCTATACTACACTGAACTACTGCATCAGTATAATAAGTTAAGAAAAGCGAAAAATAATATCCACTATAACCACTCCACCCCCTTATTGCCATTATAAATGCAGCCCCAAAAGCAGAATGCCCCTCCTGCATGACTTGACGTACATTCCATGTATTAAAGAAGTCATCTTGAACCGGATAGGTATAGAGTGTACACACTACCATAGGCATGCACATTACTACGATACCTACTATAATCATCCAGTTTACTGCTTTAATTTTTTTCATATTATATCAATCCTTTTTACTGTGCCTATATCTCGTCCTTTAAATTTAACATTTAGGCTAGTCTATTCAGAACTGTAACTCCATTTTGTACCACCCATAATTCACCTCATGACTCTGTTCTTTGTATTCTAATTAAAAGATATCATCCCTTCCCTGCCACTTTCCTCAACTCCCTTTCCATCCACCTCCTCGACACCTTCACGAACCCATACTCATCATCCTGATATCTGTTCCTAACCATCCGCGTATAAATCTTATTCGCTTTCCTGCATAATGCATTCTCATGCATCTTTCCATTCATATTAGACACCAGTCGGTTCTTTTCCAACTCACCTCTATTAAGATAGTACAGCTTAATCTCTCTGAAAGCAATATAGTACCCAACCATATCACTATACTTATGATCCGTAATCTCATCAAAATTTCTAATCCAGGCAATATCCTCTTCATATTCCTTGATCTGCCATCGAATAATGTCCTTTCCGACATTGGAAGTATAGGAAATACTGCCCTTATTATTCACTCTCTTTCTGGTCATGTTTCTGGAAATATGAATCAGCTCCCCATGCAACAGAAAATGTAATAGTTTCGTTAAATCACAAGCCCAGTAATTCCAAAATCCATCTGAAAAGTTCTCTCCATACAGACTTTCAGCCCTGCCAAAAATACTGTTCTCCCGGAAACTCAGCCGATAAGTTAATATTCTGGTAATAATTTCATCTCTGGACCAGAAACTCTTATACCCTTCCGGCGCCATACCAATCCGGCGGTCATTAAATACATCATATAATTCCACATCACACACACAGAGACTGCACTCCGGATGACTTTCCAACGCATCATATTGTCTCTGCAGTTTTTCCGGATCCGTCCAATAATCATCTCCTTCACAAAACGCAATATATTTTGTTCTCGGTAAAAGGCCGACTTCAATCAGTCCACCGTTGGTCTCCCCATTCTGATACGTGTTCTCTACTGCACGAAACGCAATCATCCGATCACAGTATTTTTTTTGATATGTCTGAATCACCTTCCATGAATCATCCTTTGAAGCATCATCGAACACAACAACCTTAAACGGAAAATTGCATTTCTGCATAAAAATACCATCCAGGCAATCTGAAATATACTTACCATAGTTATAACAGGTGACCATAACCTGTACTTCTACACCTTCATACGCCTGTTCAGACGCATCCCCTAAGCATACAGATTCAAAAGGCTTCTTACTTTTCATCTCCCAGAACTTCCTCCCTCGTCTTCTCTGTCACTTTCTGTTCTCCAACTTCATAGAACCGATTACAATGGCTGATCGTATTAAGCCTGTGCGCAATAATGATCAACGTCTTCTCTCCCCGAAGTCTGATGATCGCATCCATGACTGCATTCTCTGTTTCACCATCCAAAGCTGCTGTGGCTTCATCGAACACCATGATCTCCGGGTCGTGATACAGCGCTCTGGCAATGGCAATACGCTGTCGCTGTCCGCCTGAAAACTTAACACCCCGTTCACCGATGATCGTATCAAGCTTAAACGGCAACGCTTCCACAAATTCTTTCAGCTGCGCTTTCTCCAAAGCATTCCATATTTTAGTATCCTCCACACTCTCCGCATCGATACCGAACGCCACATTATTACGAATCGTATCGTCAATCAGGTACACTGTTTGAGGCACATACCCTATAATCTTACTCCATGCATAAGGTATTGTAAAAATGTCTATTCCATCCAGAAAAACCCTGCCCTTTTCCGGTCGCAACAGTCCCAACAGTATGTCTGCCAACGTCGTTTTCCCGGCTCCTGATCTGCCGACCAGCGCAATACATTCTCCTTTTTTAATGTTAAAACCGGTATCCTTCAAAATATACATATCAGTATTTGGATACCTCCAGTCAATTTCCTTTATTACAACCTCATTACAAAACTCCTGCGTATGCTCTCTATTATCAATGGAAGACTGCATTTTAAGCAGCATTTTTTCCTGGTTTCTGGCCGCCTCTATATTATTGCAAATACCACTCAGCGCCGGACGAAGATACATAAGTTGTGTCATTCTGGTGGTCATTGTAGACAAAGATGGCATAATCCTCATGGCTCCCACTGCAAAAGCTGCAAGATTCGTGATCAAAGTCGTCGTCATGCTTCCAGCCCCAACCTGTATACACACAATTCCCACAATACCACAGACAAATACAGCTTCCACAATTCTCTCTGGTGATACGGAAATACTATTATAAACAATATCCGCCTCTTTTTTCTTAGAAGTCACGCTCGTATAACTGTCAAGGAAATAATCCTCCCTTTTCATGATAGAAATTTCTTTGATCCCGTTTACCGCCTGATACGCATATTTATAGGCTTCCGTGGCATACAAAATCTTTAGCTTGCCCAGTTCTCGGATCTTTTTCTTAATAACAAATACGATCAATATAAAAATCACTACTGCCAGCACACCTATCCCCAATGCCATGACTGGTTCCTGTACCACCAGAAATACACCAATACCGACCATCATAAATGCAATTGAGAAGATTTTGAACAATGCTGTCATCATATCATTGATACTGTTGATATCATCATTTAAGCCACGAATCATCTCCGCGCTGTTTGTCCCCAAAAAATAGATATAGGGTCTCTTCATATAACTATGGAGCATTAACTTGGACAATTCATATGCAAAGTTTGCCTTGAATTTATTTTCCATATAAGAAATGAACATCATGAACAGGTTCTTAAACACATAGAATATACCAATCAATACGCCAAGACTTATGATCAGCCCGGCATCTGTGTTAACTCCGAAAGCATCCGCAAACATCACGATATAACTGTTTCCCCACAACTGCTCAGTATCAAGCACTGCATAGATAAACGGCAGTACTGCTGCCACCCCCAAGGTCTCAAAAGCTGCGCCTATTACCACCAAAACAAATACACCTATGGCCTGCTTCCGCTGCTTCAGCGTTAGCAGGCTTAACAACTGTCTGATCGTCATTATGAATGTGTCCACATCGTGTAACAGACTTTTCATCGGTAAACTCCTTAACATCCTTCGCCCTAATGCACAGCATTTTGTTCTTCATACACCGCGTACGGTATTAAAACTGCATAATTTCTTCCATTTTTATCCGTCGCTTTCCAGTCACATATATACGGCATTTCATGTATATATATAAATTCATCTAAAACAAAGTCTCCCGGTATCTCTTCTATAATGCACTCCGGTATGAACTCTTTATCCTCCAGTTTAGCCGCTTCAAAATAAACCGGATTTACTCCTACATGCTCTAAACGTTCCAACTCATCTATTCCCTGCCAGAGAACGTACTCATACGAAACAACACCAAGCATGCCCGCCGTTCGATAACCATGTTCGTTGATATAATCCAGCATAAGCTGATAATATAGTTCTGTATCGCTGTCATGGATAAAATATTTATGAATTTCCTTTCCCTGAAACCCAAAAACTGTATAGGGAATCTCAAAGCTCAGCGCATTTGCCGCTCCCAAACTGCACACGGCAGTCATTGCAACCGCAAGATTCAGCCGTGCCCTGACACTAATCGATATATTTTCCACTACCACTGCAAATGCCGGACACAATATGCCCATGACACCAAGAAGGTATCGCTGCCGATACCAAGTATAACCCATAAGTCCCGCCTGGATAATCAATGCTATAGTCGCAAGCAACAAATATACAAACTGTGCTTTTCTGATTCTGCTGAGCCTGCTGATCACGCAGATCCAGACCGCCAGCAGAAAGTACATAATGGCTGGACTCGGTTCGCTCGTCTCTCCAAGATTCTCTCCAAGCATAACACGAAAATAACGATATCCACCCTCATAGTTAAGTGCGGACTCACACTTTTCTACAAATCGCACTATCAGATCATTTATTTTGGGAAAGCACCTGCTGGTTGCATTAGCAGCAAGATTTCTAATCGCCACTATAATAAATTCCTTAGGATCCAGAATTCCTGAAGCTACTCTATCAATCTCAGAAGTGTTATCGACTCGTTGATCTTCGGTCACTTCTGAAGATGAAGATGCAACTACCGGCAGCGTCATATCCCCTCCTGCTCCGGATGTATCCATGGCAATCTCAACACTGTTTTTCATATCAACCCAAACTGTAGGTCCATCAGCCGATTCTTCATGTTCACCAGAATCTGCTGTCATCTCTACCTTCTCCGCTGCTGCACCAGCAGCATCTTCAACATACTGAGAATTTGGCATATGAACATACTGATAGGTCCTCAAGATATCCGGCAGAAACAGTACGCCGGCTGCCACTGCTCCAATCACCACATACTGCAACAGTACCTGAATCCTGTCTCTTCTGATTATCCGCACAAAACACATCCATACAAAGAAAACCACCATTGCAAAACAGACTGTCGGTTTTGTCAGGTAACCAAACATAACACTGGCAGACAGGTAAACTGCAGACAATCCCTCTTCTCTGCTCATAGAAAGCTTCTCAACCTGTACAAAATCTAACAGTATATAAATAAAGATAAAAAGGTACGCTCCAGCGACAACATCCGTCTGTGCAGTAAATACCTCAATAATGACCATTGGTGTTAAGCAGTATATCCACGCCGACAGCATCGCAAATTTTCGTGAAGCCCCTATCTTCCTGCTGATTCCATACAGACAGCCTAAGGAGCATACATATGCTCCCGCCTGTACGAGATTGATGATTCTATCCGATCCCTTCAACAAATAAATCTGGGCAATCATATACTCAGTCAATTTTGTATACTGTATTTCTGCCGGCGTTACTGTCGCAAAATACCCTGCTTTTCCATCCTGAATCCAGTGCATGATCTTAGGTAGTCTGTGATATAAGTTATCGATCAGATTCTGTCCTCTCAAAACAGAAAGCAGGCAGATCATGGAACAAAACAGCATCATGCATGTCAAATTTACCCTGTTCTCCTGCCAGAAGTCGTGAATCTTCTTCTCTTTTTTACAGTACTCCAGCACTGCTTTCCCTATATTCTTTCTGATAACATAACCTGCCAACACAACACACAGAACGCTCCAGAAAAACAATACCACAGGTGTCCCCAAAATCCCAAAACCACTGGATATCTCCATGATCACCCACGTATACAGAGTAATAAAAAGCCACGCCACCGCGATTGATTCCACTACGTTTCTTCTCTTATGAAAGTACATCGTTAAGAACAGCAGATAAGCAATTACCGGCAAAATAAACATCACATTATTCTCCTTAGGCTCTCATAGTACCTTTTCATTCCCAGCTCCAAATTCAAGCATTCGTAATCCCCGATCACTGAACAGATTCTTTCTATATCAAGAACATTTCTTGCCACATCAAATTCTCTCGAACCCAGATAGACAACGTCTGCCTTTCTGGCAGTTATCTTTTCCGCCATCCTCATAACTTCAAGAATACTGTTTCCTTCTCCTGTACCAACATTATAAAGCGCCTCTTTACTTCCAACACTACGTTTTTCCAGACACAGGCGCATCATCTCCACTGCATCGTCAATATGAATATAATCTCTTACCGGTTCTCCCTGACCATACAGATATATTTTCTCTCCATGCATAATATTCTGCAGGAATGCTGTAACCGCACCAACTCCGGAAGCCTTTCTCTGCCCTTCTCCGTAAGGATTAGCTAATCTGAAAATAACATTATCCATGCCATACAGCTGATTATACATCAGCAGTATCTTTTCCTGCGTGAGCTTCATGATTCCGTAATGGTTAATAGGATAGGTCAGCATGTCCTCCCTTAATTTTTCGATATTCTGATTACCATAGACTGTTCCACCGGAAGAAACAAAAACAAGACGATTCACTTCACATCGCCTCATCTGTTCCAGAAGTTCTATCATTTTAATAATATCTTTATCATAACATATTTCAGGATTCGCCATCGAACTGTCAGGATTCACACTGCTGATCAGCAATATCACCATATCCTGCTGTCTTAACAGCCCATCATCTATCTTCTGTTTGAAATAGTTCAATTTAATATATTTGAGATTCTGTATTCGGGAAGAGCACATTGTCCCCTCAACACAATCGCAAATCGTCACATCGTATCCCTTTCCGGCAAGATTCATGCTCAAATTTGTTCCCACAAAACCTGCCCCACCGATTACTAAGCACTTCTTCATCCTACAACGGTTTCCTTCCTGCTTCTCCTGAAAAGACATAGTATTTCTGTATTATACCATACGACCTGCAAATAATAAATACCTGCCTCAGACATCAGTTTTTTCAATTTTAATCGACCTGCTTCCGTATTCAGTCTATCCGTAGAGCAAAATATGCCGCGCAATCTGGCAGGCGTTCAGAAAGATCCCGCATCCAAAGCAGAAGCTGTAAATAAATTGCAGTTTTCTCTGCGTATCCATTTTAAGCTCATAACATACACCAACGATCATTATGATCATCGCCATATATAAATATATTGTCGTCCGCAAGATGGATGCATATACTGTTGGTGTTATACCAACCGCAATCTCTGGAATACAGGCCAAAAACAAAATGCATGTTATGCATACTGATCTTTGAATATGCAGATTCTGAAACATGATATATATAACACTCCCAAACCATGCTATTACCGAAAGAACCAAAAAAAATTGTTCTATTATCTCAGCCTGTCCTGTCAGAATGGCCGATGGGACATGATATGTGACAGTTCTCTCTCCTCTTAGATAACTCAACAGAAAATAACATGTCCATACAACATCCAAAATCATCGGAATGGCTGCTGTCAATAATCCCCAGGCTGACCGCCGCTTCCCTGTTACAGCGCAGCACTCTCTTCGTATCCCCAACATAAGTAATGACAAATTCACCACAAAAAATATAGGACTTGGAATCGACACAAAATGCATGAAGGCAGAACCGATACCTACACGGATCTTATCCAAAAAAGTTAATCTATAATAATCGGGCATCCATAATTCGGCATCTTTCAATGGGCGAAGTTGATTACCTGGACACATAAAAATGTAAACCAACATAAAAATTGTTATTCCCATACATATCCATACAAGTCCTGATATTTTGTACTTCTTCTTGTATGAATAAACAATAATTCCCATCGTTATGAGCAACAAAATTGCCGCCATGGATTCAAATGCTGTACTGTAAAAAGCAGCCAGACCGACAAATAAAAAATCCTTCTTTGACACTCGATCTCGCTGCAATACCGTATTAAGCAGTCTGTTGATCACATACCATCCAAGAGCAACCACCCATAAATAATTCATGGTCGTAGCAATCCACCCCGTCTGTGCCATGGTTGAAAAAGGATATGCACACAACAGCAATGCCAACCAAATATCCACCTTTTCTGACTCAATTCTTACAACTGCTTTTAGCGTCCATCTCAAATCAAAATACAATAGCATGATCATCAGAAGATTAAAAGTCTTCCAGACGAAATTCGGCGCAGATGTCAAAAATGGAATCAGCAACTCAATGGAAATTCTTGACGACCACGTCAGATAACGATCCATGGTGTATTGTACAAGATTAAACTGATATTTCTCCAAAACACCTGCAAAGACCGCATCATCCCAATATCCCGGAGTCAGCCATAAATGAAAAGGAATATAAAACAACAACAAAATAATCACAGCCTTCTGTTGTGTCTTCCACTTTTTCATATATTTCATCATGCTATACCACCCTTACTACTGCTGTATTCTCCATAACGATGCTTTTTTCCTCCGGTTACACATAGTTTGCAATCAATCTCTCCCACTGCTCCACTACCCGTCCCGGTTCCAGCGTCTCCGCCTTTATTAAAGCATTCCCTGACATTCGCTTCCTGCATTCCACATCACCGGCCAGTTCCTCCATCGCCTTTACCAACTCGCCTCTCTGAAAGGCCGGCACCACACGTCCTTCCACCCCATCTGTCACCAGCGGCCCGATTGCCGGTATGTCGTACGCGATCACCGGAAGTCCCAATTCCAGCGCCTCCGTGACCGTCATAGGAAATCCCTCCCACCGGGAAGTCATAACAAATACGGAACCTTTGAGCAGATTTTCTTTGACCTCGTGGATATACCCTGTGATCCGGGCTTTGTCCTGCAGTTTTTTTTCTTTGATCATCTCACGCAGTTTCTGCTCCATACTTCCTCCGCCAATGATCAGGAGTTTCCAATCTTTATTTCTCATGGAAAATTCCGCAAACGCCTCTATCAGATCATCGTATCCCTTCTCCTGTTCCACTCTACCGCAGGTAACAAAACACCTGGCATTGACATCCGCCTTCTCTTGGCTCGCAAAGCTTTTCGGATTCGGAATAACAATTGTATCAAGTCCCAACCGCTGCTCATATTTATCTGCAATATCCTGATTCAACACAACCCGCATATGCAGCTTCGCGGCACACTTCTGATAGACCTGCACCCGGTTTCTGTAATATCCGGTCTTCCTGTCAAAGTATCCCTCATAAGAACTGTGCTCCCAGCTGATACATCCTGCCCTGATCCTGTCTGCAATATATCCCAGCAGTATCGTGTTCGCACCTGATACAGCAATCATCAGATCGTACTTTTCCGCATTGATACGTTCTATCCACTCTTCCAGGTGTTCTTCTGGATAAAATGCCTTCTTCAGCAGCATCTGCGAGATTTTTCCGGAAGTCATTCCTGTAAAATGATATAAAAGTTTAATGCCATGTTGAAAAAAGGATTCCCTGGCTGCCTCAACTTCCTGTACTCTGATCCTGTCAGACAAGGGATAATCATTCCGTTTTCCCCCTTCCAGACGGCGGCTCTCATACGTATAAATCGTGATATCGTGGTGTTTCGCCAGTTCGCTGGCTATCAACGATACAACTCTCTCTTCTCCGCCGCATGTTGTCAGAGAACTGATAATAATCCCTATCTTAGCCATATAACGCCCCTGTTCACCCTTCAAAATATTGCAGGATTGCCCGAATGATCCTCTCCGACGCACGCCCATCCCCATACGGATTGACCGCTCTGGACATCCTCTGGTATTGTTCCTGATCATCCAGCAGCGCCCTCGTCAGCCTGACAATATCATCTTTCCTCGTTCCAGCCATCAAAACGGTCCCGGCATCCACAGCTTCCTGCCGCTCCGTCTTATCCCGCAGGACAAGCACCGGAACTCCGCAGGAAGGCGCTTCCTCCTGAAGCCCGCCGGAGTCCGTCAACACCAGATAACTTCTATCCATAAGGTTATGCATATCTTCTACATCAATGGGGTCGATCAGATGCACTCTTTCCTCCTGCCCCAACAGTTCATGCACCGGCTCACGAACCAACGGGTTCAAATGTACCGGATAGATCACTTCCACATCGGGATATTCTGACACGATCTCCCGCAGGGCCCCGCAGATATCCTGCAGCGGTTTTCCCAGATTTTCACGTCTGTGAGCTGTAACCAGCAACAGACGGCCCTTTCTTTCTTCCATGATGGCGGCAAGTGCCGCGTCTTTGTACTGATAATCAGGCGAGATCGTCGTCTGTAATGCATCTATGACCGTGTTCCCGGTCACAAAGACATGATCCCTTATATTCTCCTTTTCCAGGCACGCCCGGTTATTCTCGGTCGGCGCAAAATGCAGATCCGCTATCCTGCCCGTCAAAGTACGGTTCATTTCTTCCGGGTAAGGGGCATATTTGTCATAAGTGCGCAGACCTGCCTCCACATGTCCTACAGGGATCTGCTGATAAAAAGCCGCCAGCGCTGCCACAAACGAAGTCGTCGTATCGCCGTGCACCAGTACCAGATCCGGTTTTTCCTTCTCAAGAACAGGCCGGATCAACGTGAGAATATCTGTTGTGATCGAATGCAGCGTCTGAGACATTTTCATGATCTGCAGATTATAATCCACCTGAATCTGAAAAATATCGATCACCTGCTGCAGCATTTCCCTGTGCTGCCCTGTCAGGCAGACGATGCTCTCTATCTCCTCATATTCCCGCATTTTTTTGATCAGCGGGCACATCTTGATCGCCTCGGGCCTGGTGCCGAAAACGCTCATAATCTTTATCTTCTTCATTTCAAATGACATTCCTTTCACTTCCCGCCGGTCTGCGCTTCATCTGTTGCCTCCAGGCATTCCCGGATCGTCTGCGCTCTTGCCTGCCAGGAGTTCTCCGCCAGAAACTTTTCCTGCCTGTCCTGTGTGAATTTGGGCGGAAATCCTTCCTGTGCCAGCTGCCTGAGCAGTTCCGTATATTCCCGTTTGTCATGATAAAAGTACACAAACTCGCCAAACCGGTCTATCTCCGGATACCAGCAGGCTACGATGCACTTTCCCCATGCAATATATTCATACAACTTGACCGGATCCACATAAAGGATGATATCGTTGATCTGAAAAGGCATCAGCAGACAGTCCAACTCCTGTACAACTTCCCCCAGACGCCCATGTTCGACCACACCCCTGTAATGAACTCTGTCATGTGCAAGCGGCTGGTGGTCTGCCACCGGCCCGATCAGCTCGTAGCGGATATCCTCCTGCTCTTTCAGACTGTTCAGCACCAGCTCGCTGTCAAACCATGCCGACAGGGTTCCTATATAACCAAGCGCATACTGCTCTTTTCTCTGCGGCATTGCAGGCTTCACCAGCGAAATATTGCTGTATCCGTTCCGGACTACCGTGACCGCCTTGCCGGGGCACATCGACAAAAGTTTTTCCTTTAATTTCAGGCTGGAAGCAAACACCAGATCCGCCCGTTCCAGCAGCCTGTACTCCTCTGCACAGGCCCTGCGCAGATTTTTCTCCCGTCTGTCCTGATACAATGCCTCAAAATTATCCATACAGTCATATACAACTGTTCCCCTGTAGTCCTCCGGAATATATCTGCCAAAAAGAGGATAGCCCACCCAGATGACATCATACTCCCTCAGATTCCCCAGCACGCCGGTGTGTATGTGCCTTGCCACTGCCCCGATCAGCCTGTTTTTCTCCTGAAAAGGAATCTGATACAACTCCAAAAGCCGCTTCGGCAGCCTGTTATTCTGATGTTTCGCATGTACCGGCTGCTTCGTACCCACGACTGTTAAATCATATTCTTTTTCCAGCTCTAATGCAAGTACCTGGGGTCTTTGAAAGATCCAGTTCCATTCTATCCCCATGATATACAACATTTTCTTCATCGTATAAACCGCATCCTTTGCTCTATCCGCTGCATGTCTGCCGGCACCATCACCATCTTACGCATCTTTCACACTGATCATCCTGCCTGATATTTCCCCCATCTGCCTCTGCAAAAATCAAACACGCCCCTGAGCAGTGCCGAACACATCTTCCTTTTTCCCTGTAGAAGCCAGATCATCATCCACGCAAACCTGTTACAGAAGAAATAACCAAGAAAAATCAGAAATCTTCCATTTACATGCCGGCCGCACCGCATATGCAGGCTGTTACACAAAAGCCAGTTTCTCGTGATATAGTAAGCATTCGCCGGCCGCGCATTCCCCGCCGTAGAACCGTTTACCTTGTGGTATACGACTGCTTCCGCACAGTATCGGATATCCACACCCTTTCCGGCTGCCCTCATACTGTACTCTGTGTCCTCATAATACAGGAAAAACCGTTCGTCCATAAAGCCGATCCTGTCTACGATCGCCTTCGACAAAAACAGGGCACATCCATTGGCAAAGCGGCAGGATCCACTCAGATCAAACTGCCCCTGCTCCGGCTGATCCAGCCCTCTTTGCACCGATTTGCAGATCACCGGCGTAAAATCGCCTCCGGCACACCAGATGACATCTTTTCTGTCTGCATAGTATACTTTCGGCACCACCATCGCCCCCGTCTTCCGGTGGCAGCAAAACATCTTCTCTATCGTATCCGGCTCAATCTCGGTGTCATTATTCAGGAGCAGGAAATATTCGATCCCCTGTTCCATCGACCACTGCATTCCTGCATTATTGGCCCTGGAAAATCCGAAATTCTCCTCCAGTGCAATGAGATGTACCTGCCTGTTTCTCCCCCAGGTATCCTGCAGCGCCGCCAGTGAGCCGTCCGTAGACGCATTATCCACCACCACAACCTGAACCTGTTCACTGACCGTGCTGCGCAGAATGGAGCCGATACAGGTATCATTGTATTTTTTCCCGTTATAATTGACTAGAATAACGCTTATTTTCTTTTCCATATCGGTTCCTTCAATAACGCCAGATACTGGCGGGAGATTCGTTCCGGCGCATAGATTGCAAAATCCAGCCCATCCCTACCCCACTCCTGCTCCGCTTCCGACTCCACATCCCTCATACGCACTATCCATTCCTCCACATCATACGGGTCATCCACATACACTGCCTTTCCCTGCGTCACCTCCGGGATGGATGCGCACCGCGTGGTGATCACCGGTGTTTGAAAAAGCATGGCTTCCACCGGCGGCATTCCAAACCCTTCAAACACGCTGGGAAACAGAAAGGCATGACAGTTCTGATACAGCGCATTACGTTCCTCATTGCTGACAAAACCGGTCAATGTCACGGTTCCCTGCAGGTTTCTGTCACGGATCTGTTCCTTTAGCTCCTGCGCTGCATGTCCATTCACACCGCTGATCAGCAGCCTGCACGGTAAAGCGCAATCCCCTTCTGCGAGCTTCTCCATCACCTGAATCAGTGTCGTCAGATTTTTATGCGGTATCATCTGGCTTACCGTATAATAGAACTGTTTTTTTTCAATTCCATACTTCTTCTGCAGACTGTCAAATGGCGCCACTTCATCCTTTTTGATCAAAATGGGATTATAAATGACCTCAATATCCTTCCGTCCGTATTTCTGTTCAATATCCTTCCTGACCCATCTGGAGATTGCCACGATCCGCGCCGCGTTCCAGACATCCATCCGCCAGCACAGCCGGGAATAGGCCACCTCATGCAAAGGGTGATATTCCGGATAATGCAGCGCCTGCAGATCATGGATCACGCAGGTATATTGAATGCCGCCGTTGAGCCAGGGCTTACAGTACACCGGTTCGAAGCATTTGCGGAAGCCGTTTTTGCGAAGCAGTCTGTTCTGAAAAAGATTCTGCCAGATAATACGCCTGCCAATATTTTCCGACTTAATGTCCGCTGTCAGAAGATGAAATCTTTTATCACTCTCATATTTCCGGAAGGTATCGGCATTATCCCTGGATACCAGCAGGGTAAAATCAAACGCTTCCTCCAACTTTGCCAGACCGTCCAGAAGATTTCTGATATATGACTCCGTCCCCCCGACCTTGCCGGGGCGCAGCCAGAGTAGATCTATGGCTATTTTCTCCATCTGTCCTGCCTCCCTGACAACATGATAAATCTTTCCATACTCATTCCGACTTTTTCTTTTCCTCAGTTCGTACTTCCAACTCTCTGATCCTTTTCTCCAGTATGCTGATCTCCTGTATCAAAATCCTGATCTTCAACTGCTGTCTGGAAGCGATTGAAGTCAAAGTCATCAAAATCATCATCATAAAAGCAAGACACATGATATAAAGTCCATTCATATTGTCCTGCATCCCGATCAGATGAACAAACCACACCGTCAGTTCCGGAAAATAAATCATGATCCCCATGACTACGCCAGCCACAAGCCAGATCAGCGTATATTTCAGTTCCAGCATTTTTCGTTTCAGATAATAGAGAATAATGATGAAATAGCAGATAACTGCTATGGAAAGCGTAACCTGCAGGGTATGTGGAATCATTTCTGCCTCCTGACTCCGAAGCTCAGCCTCCGGATCAACATCGCCAGCGTGACCTTAAACATATAATAAATGGATTTCTTTAAGGTAATGGAGCTGGTGCCGCCCTCCCTCTGCCTCATAATAACCGGATACTCTACGATCTTTCCCCTGTGAACTGCCGTGATGACCATAGCCTCCGGTTCCGGATAATCGGCCGGGTAATCCTGGGCAAATATATGGATAAATCTGCGGTTCACGAGACGATAACCGCTGGTGATATCCCGGATCCGCACTCCTGTCAGGATCCATCCCAGTATACTTAAGAATTTAATTCCCGTCCGGCGAAGACCGGAAGACTGAAACCCTTCTTTTTCCATAAATCTGGAACCGATCACACAATCTGCCTGCTCTTCTTCCATGTATCGGATCATCTTCTCCAAAAAACCTACATCATGCTGTCCGTCACCGTCTATCTGAACCGCTATATCATAATCATTATCGCGGGCATAACAGTAACCGGTCTGGACCGCACCGCCGATTCCCATATTGATCGACAGATTCAATACTTCATACCGTTTCCTCTGACACGCCTTCTTTGTCCCGTCTGTGGAACCGTCATTGACAATGATATAGTCATATTGCGGAAAATTTCTTATTAAGTTATCGACTACCTTCTCAATATTCTCTTCCTCATTGTAAGCAGGAATAATGATCAGGACTTTCTTCGATGTATCCATTTCATCAACCAGTTCTTTCCATATATTTTCCAAAGCTGCAACAACAGCAGAAAATATATCATATAAAAAATACCAAAATTATACACCAGATACCTCTGCTGTCCAAAAAAGACCAGCGAAATGACCACGATCATCACCAGATTCGTTCCAAGAACGGCTGACATAAACTCCGCGTAGGCTCTGTCCACCTTTTTATCCAGATAAGCCCAGATCATCAGCCCGACAGCTGACAGATAAAGAAACAGCGTAACCAGATGGCACAACAGGTAAATTTCCGCAATCTGGAAAAAAACCGTGCAGATAAAAGCCTGTGGCAGCATCATTAAGGTATGATACAGGAGTCTTCCCCAATGGGCCCGTATCAGTGTCAATCCGATCGTCATCCAATTAGCATTCTTGACAACTCTCTGATTCTGCCCCTGCAACAGTTCGGGCCGGGCTGCGTAATACTCCTCCTGTGCATAAAAGCATTTACTGCCGACAGAACCGATTCCGCCAACGATATCCTTCCACATCCACAATCCAGGATGTGCGTAAGTATACAGGCATCCTTCCCTGTCTGCCGTTTCATAGAAAAACAGGAACAGCTCCTTCATTTGTTCATCCTTGAAAAGATGATAATCTTCATAATCCGCCTCATACATCCCTCTGGAAAAAATGAGTGATGTATACTGACTGGCTACTGCCGTATCTTCTTCCGCAACCACATGCAGGGTATCTGCATTCTCGCCGCGCACTTCTGCTTCTGTTCCGGCAGCTCCGGACTGCTCTGCCTGTGACGCAAGTCTCTCGGTTTCCAACCGCATCGTATACCGCGCCAACGCCTGTTGATATGCGGTGCTGATCCTGCTCGTACACCAGACACCAACAAGCCCGATGAACAGACAGCCCGCCAGGCCAAATAAAATCCGCCCGCCAATCTTGACCGCTTTCCCGGCCTTACTCCTGTTTCCTCCGTCAAAAGTGCAGTCTTTTTTCCCTTTTCCCGTCAGGACAATATAGAAAAAAATCACTCCACAGACGCCAAACAGGATCTGCAGCTGTGACCGGGTCGCCGCCAGAAACTGCGTGACCAGGTAAAGAACCGCCACGCCTGCAAGGCTTTTCTTCCAGACAGCCGTTAAAAGCACTGCCATAAACAGATAAAAGGCCGCATAGGCAATCCCTTCCGTTACGATCTCCTGGGTTGTCATTGCGTCCGGCATATCCGTTGTGAAAGGCAGCAACGACAGCAGATAAATCCCGTAAGACTCCAGATAGCCGAGCTGAAACCGCCTGCGCACCAGATGAGTAAACAGAATCACGCACACACAGGCAAAGACGGCCTGCTCCACCACCACTGCCTGCAAATATACCGCTTCCCCGAACACTATCCTGTTCAGGCGCAGAAACAGCGGATAAAGCGGCATAACGCCTTCCACATATCGTTCCATATTGAGGTAGCTGCCGCTGTCGTCAAACAAAACATAACCATCGGCACCGATCAGCAGAAAAGCGGCCATGGAAAGCGCCACAAGAGACACGGAAAACCATATTTCCCGCGCTTTATCCTGCTGACTTCCTGTCCCCTGTTTCCGTTCCGGTCTACTCAACATCTTCTTTATACTTCCTCCAGGTTCTCCGGTTCTCCGAACACCTCATCCTTCCGCCTCTCCACAACCTTCCCGTCACCCACCTCATAGATCACATCCACATTGCGGATCGTCGTCAGCCTGTGGGCAATGATGATCATTGTCTTCGTACCCTGCAGATTCTCCACCGCTTCCATGACTGCCGCCTCTGTATCGTTATCCAGTGCCGAAGTGGCCTCATCAAGCACCAGAATCTCCGGGTCATGGTACAGCGCTCTGGCGATGCCGATGCGCTGCCGCTGCCCGCCCGAGAGTCTGACGCCTCTGTCTCCTACAAGGGTTCCCAGTCCGTGCGGCAGGCTGCCGATAAATTCTGTCAGCTGTGCCTTTTCCACCGCCCGCTGTATGGCCGCCTCATCTATCTCCGACTCTCTGACACCGAACGCGATGTTATTGCGGATCGTATCATCGGACAGATAGATGACCTGCGGAATATACCCTACCTGGGCATGAAACGTCTTCGGCTTTTTGTGAACATTGAGGCCATCCGCCATGATTCTGCCCTGCTGCGGCTCCAACAGTCCCAGAATGATATCCACCATGGTCGTCTTGCCTGCGCCCGACGCACCGATGAAAGCCACCGTCTGGCCCTTTTTTATCGTGAAATCGGCATCCCTGATCACAGCCTCCTCCACATCCGGATAGTGATAGGTCACATGTTCCGCACGGATCTCCCGCTCCAGATTCCACGATTCCTTTACCTCATTGTCCTGCCGCTCCACATAAGCCTCGATTTCCGTCAGGTCATGATATACCAGATCCACCGACGGCAGCGCGTACAGGATACTGGTCGTATACTCATTGATCTTACCCACGCTGGGCATCAGGCGCAGCGCCGCCACGGCAAAGACCGCCAGCTGCGGCACATAATAGATAATATCCGCCTCACCGAAAAACATTTTAATGATGATCGCTGCCAGAAGGCCCGTCATGCATACCGCTTCCACAATATATTTGGGCAGGATGGAGATCACTCTGCTGATCCGCAGTCCTCTGGCAAATTTCGCATAATAGTCCTGATATTCGTCGATAAAATACTGCTCTCTGTTTAAGATCTTAATCTCTTTGATGCCGCCAAGCGACTGGTTCATCCACTGGAAGATCATCCCCCGGTACCCCTGGTTCTTCTGTCCCAGCCCCCGCGCATATCTCTTCGTAATAAAAAAGAACAGCCCGATGCAGAGCACAAGCAGCACCAGTACCACCACCGTTATGGACTTACTTACGATCAACAGGAAAATACCAAGCACGGAGCAGGTCACGACTTCCGTGATCAGTTCCAGAGAATACAAAATAACCTGCATAAACTGGCTCGTATCTTCCTGCAGGCTTCTCTGCAGGGTTGCGATATTCTTATTCAGATGAAACGTATAGGGTTCCTTCATATACGTCACAAGCAGTCTTGTGGACAGATTCTTCTGCGTATTATAGGAAAATTTGAACATATAACTTCTTTCAAGGATCAGATATACATTCTTCAAAATATAAACGATCATGATACACACAGAAAGGAACACCAGAAATCCCTTGTTGCTGTGAAATCCGAACAGGTCATAGAGCCATTTCAGATACCATGTCTTCTGAATGGAATCCTGATTCATGATAATATTGACAAAAGGCGTGAAGATCGAGACGCTCAGCAGTTCCAGCAGACTGCCCACAATGACTGCAAACAGCAGCACCGCTATTTTTTTCTTATCCCTTTTGCTGAAAATATAGCCAAGCTTATGCGCCAGGCCCTTTATTCCTCTGTTTCCCATATCATTCCTCTTCGTCTGCGCATAAACGACAACCGCGCTGTTCCCAAAATGTCCTTTAGTGAAAAAGCGCCTGGCACAGATTGTTGTGCGAATCGCGGTCGCTGATCTTTCTTGCAGGCACACCGGCCCAGGTCGTACCCGGTTCCAGAATATCTTTCGTCACCACTGCACCGGCGCCGATCGCCACATCATCCGCAATCCGCACCGCGCCCACCACCTTGGCGCCGATACCGAAAAAGCAGTTATCTCCCACCACTGCCGACTCGTGGCTTCCGCCGTCGGCCATGATCACAACTCCCTCCAACAGACGGCAGTTCTTTCCGATCCGGGCATTGGCATGAACCCCCAGCATTCCATAATGCGGAATCGCCAGCCCTTCTTCGAATACATTCGGGGAAATGATAAATCCCAGCCGAATGCTCATCCTGTGAAACCGGAATTTGTAAAACTTCCGGATCACAGCGGCGATTGGCCCCTTTTTGCAATTCATATAATATTCTATCCGGCGCAGCAGAATCTCGAATTTCCATGTCTCATCACCGATCAGCTTCGGCCTCTCCCCGGCCTTCTTGCCCAGCGCGATTCGATCCCGCTCCAGATAATAATGAAATGTTTCCTTACTGTCTATCATATCTCTCATCCTACCTCAACTGCATATTGGACCGATCATATCCTCCCCGTTGCTCTCACCACATCCGGCTCACTGCTTTCACAGCCAACACTTCACCTGCTCCAGATAATGCGCGTATGCCTTATCCTGTGCTGCTTTCTCCCGGTTGGCCGCCTCCCCCACGATCTCGTGTTTCTCAAGCGGCATCTTCTCCGCCGCCTGCCTTACATACCACTCATACTCCAGATCCAGATTGCCGATATCCAGCACCCGGTATCCTTTTTCAAAAAGCGTTACCGCCAGAAACTTGGCCGCCACGCCGACAGAGAGCAGAAAGAGCCTGTCCGTCCCGTACTGCATACAGGCTTCTGTGATCTTTGGCAAAGAACCGTAGGCATCCTTCGGCGGACAGATGATCCGCTCTATCGAACCGGCGCTGTCAAACAGATCATTGCCGACACCATTATGTGTCTTCGTGCCCTCCACGATAACAATGTCTCTATTCTCCCATATTTTTCTTATTTTTGCAAACCATCTGTCACAATTCCTTCTGTCGGCGGCAAAGTAATAGCACCGCGACACAAAGGTCGTATAATATATTCTGTCAGGATTACAGTATTTTTCATAAGTTTTGCGGCAGAAAAGAAGATGATCCTTCCAGAACTGCCTGCTGGCTTTGTGATGATCCGAAAGGGTATCGAAGATACCCGGAATCGTCACCAGCAGATCATCGTAAGGCCAGGCCAGAATCCGGGCAAGCCCTTCGCCGATCTCCGGCGCCGCCTTCTGCAGCATCAGATCAACCCCTTTGATCATCACGATCTCCCCGTCGCCAAAACGCACCATGCTCTTTTCGGTGTTCAAAAGTTCGTCAATCGTCTCGTCGATCGTGTGTACTTGTATGCGGTTATGCAAAATGCCTTTTTCATACAGAAAACAGGCCATCGCCGCCAGAATATCCTTGATCTTCCGTTTCATATCCGTTCCGTTTCCCGATTTTTCTTTTTTCTGATTCTTTTTTTCTGATTCTTCTTTTTTCTGATTCTACTTTTTCCCGGTCCGCTTACTTTTTTCCTGAACCGTGTACCGCATGTGGCTTTTCCCTGTAATCTACAGACGCTCTTTCCATGCGCTGCCATCTCAATACAGTTTCTGCTCCTGCATCTTCTCAAGCATGGCCTGTATCGCCTTTTGATAGGTTTCAAAACTGTATTTCTCCACGAGTGCCCGATAGCCTGCCGCTCCCATAGCCTTCATCCGTTCCCGGTCCGAGAGCATCTTCTCCATCTTGTCCGCCAGATCCTGCCGGTCGCAGTCCCGGAACTGATATCCCGTCAGGCCGTCTTCTACATAGGAGGCCGTGCCGTTGGCATCACTGCAGATCACCGGCAGGGAATAGCTCATGGCCTCCAGCTGGGACACCGAAGCCATCTCTCTGGTGCTGGGGATCACATAGACGTCCGCCGCCAGATATTCGGCCTCCATCTCCATGCGGGGCACATTGGTCTTGACCGTGACGATATCTTCCATATGATGATCGGCCACATAGCGCCTGACCTGCTCACAGTACTCTTTCTGGAAAGCCATGGTAGCTTCCCCCACCAAGGTGAGTTGAATCTTATAGTTTCCATGATCTTTTCCATGCACTCCGTTATGCTCACCGACTGAATCGCCCTCCGCTCCGCCGGCATGCAATCCGCCGGCTGCCGCCGCTCCTTTCCCGCCAAGCAGTTCTTCCACCACCTGCAGCAGCAGCAGATGGTGCTTGCGCGGCTCATATTTCCCGATACAGAGAATATGTACCGTATCCGACGCAAAATAGGTCCTCTCCTCCGGCGCCTTCTGCGGCTCGATCACAAAGGGGACGAAAAAATCATGCTCTTTCACGGAAGTTCCCGGTCTTTTCACACCCATGACCGGCGTCATGCGCAGCTTCGGCGTCATGCTGCCCACAATGCGGTGCGCCAGATCTGTCTTCGCCGGCGCCGACCACAGAGGGTTCTGGTTATAGAGGATACACGGATAGCCCTTTTTCCGGCAGATCAGATAAGCGGCCATGGAATAGGCCGACCGCTCCCGCAGGATCACCACGTCCGGCCGAAAATCACAGATCAGCTTCCGCAGCTTCAAAAACGGCGGAAACCCGTGCTGGATCTTAAAAACAATGGCCTCCGGTCTTTTTCTGTGGATCACGTTCACATACAGATGATCCAGCAGCCGGTACAGACGGGAATACCCAAGCACCACCGGCGTCACGCAGGAATAATCCTCGATCGCGGCGGCATAATGGCTGATAAAACAGACCTCATGCCCATGTTCTATCAGCCCCTTCATGATATCCATCTGGTTGGTATGATAACGCGGGGCTACATACAGGAACTTCATATAAATTTATTCTCCTTTAGACTGTACTTACCGCCTTTCAGGAACTTATGCCTGATCACCCACCATCCGGGTACCCAGATATATTTATGCATTGCCGGCGACGCGGAACCGATCATCCAGCAGTTTCTGTCACATTTTCTCGTACACTCCCTTACCCTGCGCGCCTGATCGGAATTCCACAGCTCGTCCCAGCTCTGCTCCCGCAGATTCCCCATGACCGCCTTTTTCTCCATGCCGTTGCAGGGGATCACATCACAGAAGGGATCTATGAAAAAGGCATTTCTCGACATATCGCAGGGCAGAAGCCTTTTGTTGCCATAGATATAGTTGATCAGGCCGTGATTGAAATAAGCCCGGAACCATTTCTTCGGCGATCTGCTTTTTAACAGCTCGTTGATCAGCTTCTCGAAATTCTGCGCCACTTTATATTTGTCATCGATCTTATTGTCCGTCTTTCTGAAATAAAAGGAGTTATGCAGTGTAGCCGTGGCAAACTCCATCCCCATATCGTTGGCGATATTGTAGAGCGGCACCAGATCCTCACAGTTCATATCCTGTACCGTCATGCCGAATCCCACGTCCGGATGCTTCATCTCCACCAGTGTTTTCAGCGTCTTATAACCTCTGTTGAAACCGTCGGGAATGCCTCTGATAGCGTCGTTGGTAGCCTGCAGGCCTTCAATGCTGATGCGGATGCCCACTTTTGGAAATTCCCTGCACAGGGCGATGATCCGGTCGGTGAAATAACCGTTTGTGGATATGACGATTCTGTCAGATTTCTTATACAGTTCCCTCACAATATCCGGGATATCCTGTCTGATAAAAGGCTCCCCGCCGGTGATGTTGGTGAACGCCATCTCGGGCAGCTTCTTGATATCTTCCAGCGTGATCTCTTCGTCCGGCCGCGTAGGATCCTTGAAGCAGTCACACATATTGCAACGGGCGTTGCATCGGTAGGTCACGATGACAGTGCCGTATAATGTTCTTCTTGCCATTCTTTACTACTCCTTGTATACATTCCTCCGGCATTCGCAGTCCGCACGCCTGTTCCCTGCTCATGCCGGATGTTCGTCATATATACAGATAAAATCCTGCAAGCACGATTTTATCTGTATACATTCCTCACTATTTTAGCACAATATTCCTCTGCTGTGTCAAAATTTATAGATCGGCAGTTCTCGCTGTAGGTCCGGCACAGCTCCGGATCCTCCCACAGCTCCTTTATATGCTCTGTCAGCTCCTGTGCATCGCCGCCGCGGAACAGATCTCCCGTCCGGCCCGGCTGCACCAATTCCGGGGCGCCGCCAAGGTCGGAGGCCAGTACCGGCGTACCGTACATCTGGGACTCCATCACGGAGAACGGACAGTTCTCATACCACTCCGACGGGTATACGCTGAATCTGGCTCCCGCGATTAACCGCCGCAGTTCTTCTCCGGCCACAAAACCGCGGTTTTCCACGTTAGGCGCCTGATTCACCCTGCCCTCCAGGGGCCCCGTTCCCGCAAAGACAAAAGGGATCTCCGGCAGCGCCCGGCATGCCTCCAGCAGCGTCAAGGTTCCTTTTTCCTCTGCATAACGGCCAAAATACAGCACATAATCACCCGCCGGTCTATCCCCGTCTGCTGCCGTCCCGAAAACTTCTGCCTTTTCCCGGCGCTTCTTCTTTTTGCCGTGTGTCCTACCGGTCACAGCCGTATCCTTGTCGATAAAATTATGCATCATGACGGTCTTTTCCGCCAGCAGCGGGTCCGTATCCAGCTGTTTTTTCATAAATTCGCTGGGACAAATGATCACATCCACCATTCCGTAAGTCTTACGCATGGCATAAAAAGCTGCCTCAATCGTTCCCAGCAGGCTCCTGACCCTGGAATCATGAATGCACCGGTTCTTACTGCACTGCTTGAAATCACCGCCGCGGCAGGCAAAACAGATCTGCCCGGTGGCCGGTATGCGCATCATGTGATTCGGACATACCCATTGATAGTCATGAGCCGTATACACGATTTTTATGCGCTTCCCGCGCTTTTTCTCAAACGCGCGCACGGCATAGATGATCGAAGGCGTCAGCTGAAAATTTATATTGTTCAAATGCACCACATCCGGCCGGAAATCTTCCAGCACACGCCGCATCTTCCGTTTCGCCTCCCCGGAATAGATGATCCGGAAGGGATAAAGCAGCTTTGCCACCCCGCCGGCATGGAAATCCATATCCGACGTATAACACTCCAGACGGTTTCCCACGATCCGCCCTGCATGTTCCATGCCGAAATACTGTACCTCATGCCCTTTTTTCTGCAGTTGTTCCCCCAGTTTAAAAATATACGTCTCCGATCCGCCATTCGGATAAAGGAACTTATTTACCATCAATATCTTCATCATCTTCTACAGCCTTCTTCATCAAAGTACGCAGACTGTCCCGCCCCGACCTTTGCAGACACGTCGGACACATCTGACTCTATCCACAGCATCTTACCTGCGGCACTTCCTGTAAACTTCTGCCGTCTCCTCCACGACTTCATCCCAGTTATACTTCCCGCAGATAAAATCCGCACTCCTGCTGCCGCATGCATGTACAACTTCCGGATGCTCCAGCATATACGCCATCTTCTCCTGCAGATCCTTCACGTCGCCCTTCCGGAATACCAGCGCCTGCTCCTCCACGACCTCCGTATTTTCACAGATATCGCTGACAAGGCAGCAGTCCCCGTAGCTCATCGCCTCTAACAACGTCAGCGCCATTCCCTCCACATCGCTTGGCAGTACGAAGCCGTAGGCATTGGAATACAGCTCTTCCAGCATCTGTCCCTGCACGAAATCCGTCATGATGATCCGCCCGTCCTGCGCCGCCATACGATGGATCATTTCCATATATTCCACGGCATGGCTGTTGCCGCCTGCTATGACCAGTTTCTTATCCGTGTCCAGCTTTGAGAAAGCCTCGATCAGATAATGGACGCCCTTTTCCGGCACGATCCGGCCCAGAGACAGGAAGTAGCCCCCCTCCGTCAGCCCGTATTTCTCCGTGATCAGCTCCGCCGCCCGGTGCTGCGGCCTGTTGATGCCGTTTGGAATGTAGGTGACCTGTCTGTTGTACGTATCTGCAAAATACTGCTGTACATTCCGGGATAATACGATCACTTCGTCGGCGTATTTCGCCGCCATTTTCTCTCCGAATTTGATCACATAGGAGGCCAGATTCCCCCACTTGGCCCTCTGCCAGTCAAGGCCGTGGACCGTCACCACGATCTTCCGATGAAAAAGTTTCGGGATCCAGAGCATGGCGCAGGGGCCTTCCGCGTGATAATGGATCACGTCATAGCGGCCAAAAAGCGCCCGCAGCGTCGCCAGAAAACTATACACAATGGCATTCAGGCTGCTCCTGCGGAAAGTAGGTACGATATAGACCCGCACCCCTTTATAAAATCTGCGTCCCTTCCAGCCATATTCTTCATCGTATTTTTTGCCCGATACATGATGCCCATACCGGTTGTAGGCGTCCACGCAGTGTCCCATGGCCGCCAGCCGCACCGAAAGCTCCTCCACCACGACCTCTACCCCGCCTTCCCGCGACGGAATACGCTTATGGCCGATCATGGCGATGCGCAGTCTGCCTTTTTGTCTGTCTGCTCTTTTGCCAGGTTCGGCACTGGTTCCGGCCTTTTTGCGTAACTCCAGAGATTCTCTGCAGGCATGGTAGACAAAAGAAAAATTCGTATTTAAATACCGCGGCAGCATCCGGCCGGGATCCTGCATAATGCGGAAGATCCACTCCATACACAGACTCTGCATCCACCCGGGCGCCCGTTTTACCGTGCCGGCGATGAAATCAAAAGCCGCTCCTACGCCGATCATCAGCCCTTTTACCCTGCCTCTGTGCGCATACATCCACTGCTCCTGCTTGGGCGCCCCCAAAGCCACCCAGACGAAATCCGCGCCGCTCTCGTTGATCCTGCGCACATCCGCCTCATCCTCCTGCGGCGTCAGCTTTCGAAACGGGGGCGCATACATACCGGCGATCTTGAGCGCCGGATAGTTTGTATGCAGTACCTTCTCCAGTTTCTTCAGCGTCTGCTCCGTGCTGCCGTAAAAGTAGTGGGTATACCCTTTTTCCTGGGAAAGTTTCAGGATCGCAGGCATAAGATCCGGCCCCGGCACCCGCTGTGCCTGGGGATAGCCTCTAAGCCGGCTGACGATGGACAACGGCTGCCCGTCCGGCAGCGCCATGGCCGCGCTGTTCTGCACCCTGCGGTACGCCTTATCCCGAAAGGCCATCACGGTAGTATGCACATTGGAAACACAGATATAATTGCCCTTCAAGTCTTCCAGCCTGTCCGTGATATAAGAAATGGTCTGCTCCATATCTGTCACATTGATCCTGGTTTTTAAGATCGTACAGTACTGTAACTGTTCTTTACTCATTGTCGCACCTGACTCCTTTTTTTCTATCGGACACTACACGGTTTCTTCCGCCTGCTCTACGGTCTGCTGCCGATCATGTCACTTTCCTGCGCTCTTTGTTCCTTCCGGTTCCGGCATATAGAATCCCCGCCGCGCCTCCGAAAAACGCACCGATCAAAATACTCCCCGCGTAATACCGGCCTGTCTCCAGCATGACAGCCTTCCCCTGTACCAGCTGCATGGGCGTCTCCCCATCCTGATAGTTCATGACCCTCCATCCCGCATAAGCCGGATCTTCCGGGCTGCTCAGGTAGACAGAAGTCTCTTCTCTGCCGTCCGTATAAAAGCGGGGCACCACATAGCCCGCCGGCACCTGATACAAAATGCCGTACAGCAGGCCGCCCGCCGCAGCACCTGCCACCATCAGACAGACAATCTTTTTCTTTTCATGCCGCCAGAGCCGGCAGACAGCTCCCCACAGACGATCCGGCAGGCCGGCGAAAGGAATCCGTATCTTTCCCTGCAGCTTTGGAAACAGGCAGAATTCCTTTGCCCCGTCTTTTTGCAGAAACAGAAGGCTTCCCAGAAAGACCAGCGTCACATTTTTGAAGGATGTATTGAACAAAAGCGGCTCCGTCCACCCCGCTCCCAGGAAGCAGACCAGGATCACCAGCTCTCTTGTTTTCTGTTTATGGGTATCGTAACCAAGCAGCGCAAAATATCCCACCAGCAGCAGCCCGAAAAAGATCAGACCATAATTGATGTATCCCCACACATAGGAATTGTCCATCGTCATGGAGGATCTCACGATCTGCGAAATATCCGCCCCAAACAGACTTCGGTACTCCGACCTTAAGAACTGCTCCGCCAGCCAGATCCTTGTATTGAGCTTAAAATTCAACTGCTGCACATAATATCCGTATTTCAGATCATAAAGATAAAAAGGCGCCACAAAAGACAACACCAGACAGACCGGCAGCACCAGATTCGCAAGCAGCTTCTCCAGAATGCAGAACCGGGGTCTGATCCGCACATACAGGCATCCGGCCAGCAGCACCGACACGATCCCGAAGCCGGTATAGCTGACGGAATAAAAGAACACCAGCACATTCCCTGCCATCAGAAGAAAAAAGTGCCTGCATTTATAACGCTCTTCCAGCTGATAAAGCAGAAACGCACACAAGGCCAGATACGTGATATGCAGGATATTCGGATGGCTGAATCCCAGGCTCCAGCGAAAGATCGGCCCAAGCCCCATCTTGGCATGTACCCGGTACACCGTATGCTCTATGCGCAGAAAGGAAAAGATACTCAGAAAGACCGCACACACCGACCAGACCCACAATCCCACATGGAAAACCTTCTTCACGGAAATATTTTTCATGCCAAGCACCGTAAAGGCCAGAAACAGAATGCCCCGCTCATGAGAATTCCAGTACACGATTCCCACAAGCAGCACCAAAAGCGCCTGCATCACCCACTGTCTTCTCGTATAAGGCGTGACCGCCAGCTTGACGGCTCCCAGAAAAAAAGCCGGAATCACCAGCAGTTCAAAGAGCTTCTGCCCTTCGTAAAGCCCCAGCCCCTTGGTGACGGACAAAAGGATAAAGAAGCCGAAATAACACGCCTCCTGCCAGGTCACCTCTATGCTGTTTTGTAATGCGGTTTCTTTGATACGCTTATTCATTCTCACCTCTGCGCGGATCCTCTTAAAACGATTATAACCAAACATTTAGATTATAGCATACCTTCCATTTCATGACCATGGAAATCTATCTATAGTCAGCGACATTAAAAAGACTGTTACCATTGGCTTCTTCCCTTCACCCTCCCGGCATGTTATAATAAGTGAAAGAAAGGATGTGATACTATGGCATCAGCAGCCAGCGAACACTGGAGAGACGAAAAAATAGATGGGGTTATTTATGATATGTCCCCGGCTCCCGGCTATCAACATGGCATTATCAACGGAAATATTTATACAATCATCAAACAGGGGCTGAAAAACAGCATCTGTCTTGTTTCCATAGAAAATCTGGACTTTAAATACCACCCGGACGTGAACGACGACTATTTATGCCCTGACATCATGGTGATCTGCGACCGGAAACATTTAAAGGGCGGCTCCTACAGCGGATTACCCCGGTTTATCGCCGAAACCCTGAGCCCTTCCACAGCAAAAAAAGACCGGACAGAAAAGATGGATATTTATGAAACCGCCGGCGTAGAGGAATATTGGATCGTTTCACCTCAGGGAAGATCCGTTGAAATATACTACCTCGAAAACGGCAAATATATCCTGAAAGAAAGCTACATGCTGCAGGACGATCAGGAGGAAGCGCATTATAATGCGGATACCGAGATCTGTCTTCGGGCGTTCCCGCATATTAAGATGCGTCTGGATGAGATTTTTGAAGGCATGGACTAAAAAAGGATGCTCTGCCTCATACTACCGCCCCCTGTGGCGTGATCAGCGTCCAGCCTGCCCACAGCTGTTTCATCTGTTCCGGTATGCATACCTGCGTATTCTTGTGTATGGAAGGCCGTATCATGCATTTGCCTTCCCCGGCGTTCAGTCTTGCGCCCCAGAAGCTGAAGGTGCTGTTGGCGCAGATATTGTGCCGGCAGCGGCTCATCAGCATCATGTCATAGAAGCTGTTCGGCCCCGTATTCCAGTCGATGATCTCGCAGTCTTCTCCTGCATAGTGTTCCCGCACATAAGGAATATCATCAGAAAAAAAGAAAAACCGTGCCTTCGGATACCGCTCCCTGATCCATGCCATCGCCGCCTCATAATAGGCTTCCGTACAGATTCCCCCAAACATCGCTTCATTGGCCGCATCCAGATAGTCACCCCGGCGGATATGCACGCTGACCGACTCTGCGGACGCCATCTTTTCGATCATCTCCCCATTCCGGCGTTCGACAGCAGCATCCGCGCATACGGGAAACCGCAGCTCACGGCGCAGGCCGTCAAGTATATCCGCATAATATTTCTCACAGGCCCAATACCCTGCAAGATACTTGTCCGTAAAATGAAAGACCTCCTCATGATACATCTCCTGCTCCACAAAGCAGGGATTATGCGAGGGCAGAAGTTTCCTTTTGATCCTGGAAACGGCAGACTCCGGTTCCTCCCACAATCTGCCAAGCAGACCACGGATCTCCTGCTCCGAAGCCGGACGGTATCTGACCCCTTCGAAGCAGTTCAGCTCCATTGTTCTTTTCGCCAGAACCGCTTCCTGCTCGCCGGGACGCTCGAACCACGACACATCCAGACGCACATCCCGCCCCAGACTCTCCAGTTTTCGATAAAAGGCGTACTGCTGCAGCTGATTCCCCAGTCCGCCCATAATCTTTACGATGATCATAACGTCTTTCCTTATTCCCGGTTATAGTTAACGACATCAAAAATTTCATTTCCTAATACTAACCCGTCATACATCCTACAGCATCAGCGCCGGCCCCAGCGACCAGGGATAGGCATCATAACGCTGCGGATACTGTCCGAACCCTTCGCACTCGCCGGAACAGTGGTACACTCTGCCGTTTTTCTCCGATTTCTCCAAAGCATTCCTGCCGGCCTGTACGGTCTGGCCGTACACTGCTTCGTCCAGAATACCCATCCCGATTCCCTGCCGGAGCGCCGCACAGATCATGCCGGTGGCGGAAGTATCCGCCGGGCCTTCCGCCGCCTGCAGCTGCCAGGCAAAGTAACCGTCCCTGCGCTGGTACGGCGCCACCGTCTCCACCAGCTTCACATAAGGTTCACGTAACCTGTCCACACCGTACTGTGTCGTCATGCAGCAGCCCATGCCGCGCAGCAGCCAGCCTACAGCCCTTCCCCAGCCGATGATCCCGTACTTACAGTCATCTGCCACCGAATAACCGTGGTAGGGAAGCCCGGTATCTGCATCCATGCCATAGGCCAGAAAGTTCACGATCTGCTTCACGGCCGCCTCCATCGTCTCCGATCTGTCAAACACCGTGCCGTACCGGTACAGGAACGGACAGGCCAGCCCGATGGTATCCACGAACACATACCCGTTGTCCTGCCCCGCCCGGTAGGGAAAGCTGCCCGTCTCGTCGGTGGGATAATGAAGCGCATAGTCCGCCATCTTATCCACCGCCTGCCGGTATTGCTCCGCTTCTTTATCGGAACGGATCCCCTGCCCCGGTCCGTTTTTCCGATATACCTCGTACAGTGCCAGCATCGTCTCCCCGGCCAGAAGGTCATCCAGCCACAGAATCCGGCTTCCTTTCTGGAACCAGCGCTCACAGTAGGCCGAGAGCACCAGATCGATCACCGCGCATACATCTTCTTCCTTCTTCTCCTGTCTGTACTGCCACAGGCCTGCCGCCAGCAGTCCCGTAGGCCAGAAGATCAGATCCTCCGGCGCCGCTTTTCGCCGCAGCAGATATTTCTTCACCAGATATTTCAGCCTTTTCTCCCCGTCCCAGACTCCGTAGGTCAGCAGTTCCTGACAGGCTTCTTCCATCAATCTGTCTTTATCCATTTTCCTTACCCATATTTTCCCTTACATGTACTACCGTCCTGTGCCACGCCCCGGCAGTTTTCCTTTCACCAGAGCCCACAGATATCCGAATTCCTCCGTCCTTCTGAAAAACAGACAGAACGCCATATTATAAACCACCGTGACCACGGCTCCCATCCCGATGAACGTCAACACGTTCACCTGTGCCAGAAGAAAATGCTTCACCGGTACCATGAGAAGCGCCACGCCCACGATCACGCCGATATATTTCACCACATCCACAAAATAAGTCCAGGCGCTTCGCCCGAAGCAGTCCCGGTACACGATCACCGGCTGGAGCAGATTCGCCATCACCCCGGACACCACCGTGCCCACATAAACGCCTGCCAGGCCCATATACTGGATGCCCGCGATCGACAACACCAGATTCACCAGCCCCTGAAGCAGGGACAGATACTTGTCCTGCTCGAAGACCCCAGCCGCGATCTTGAAATTGACCAGAACGACCCTGCCGCCCTTAAAGTACAGATCGATCAGAATCAGCGTCAGCACCGTCTGACTCAACGCCCAGCTATCGTTCAGCCACAGCCCCGTGACAAGAGGCGTTAACAGCAGCCAGAATCCCACCGCGGCGAAGCCGTACAGCCAGCAGGCAAAGAAACGGTAGATCTTAAACATGGCATACTGTTTCTCCCGGGACTCCGTAGCCACCAGATTGCCGAAACCGGAGATCACGGAGTTGAAGATCACGCTGATAAAATTCGCGGCATAGGTGATGATCATCGCGTAGTTTCCCACAACGCCCACCCAGCGCACATTCATGAAATAGGTGATGATAATGCTGTCCGTGGACAGCCTGGCCACGTCGCCGATCTTGTGGAACATCAGCGCTTTTGTCTTGGTGACCACCACCGCGGTCTCTTCCTTCTCCAGTTTCTGCACATGCCTGTCCCGCAGATACGGATAGAGCCTGTTGAAGTAGATGCTGACGAAGATCTTCTGCAAAAGCTCCACCGCGGCCTGCATCAGCAGGTACAGCAGGAAGTTCTTTGTCAAAAGCAGCACAATGATCTGTACAAAGACCGTGACGATCTTCGTGACCGTCGCAATATTGGTCTGAATATAGTTGCGCTGCTGCGCATTGGACAGGCTGTATTTATAGGCCACAAAATAAGTGCTGACCGTATTGAACAAAAAGATCAGATAATAAATCGTCAGCTCCCTGACCGCGATGCCCCCGCTGTCCTTGATCAGATAAGGCAAAAAGGGCGACAATGCAAGGCCGATCACCGTGATCACGCCCGCGATGGCCAGATAAGCCTTCCGGTAAAGCCCCATATAGGATTTGATCTTCTCCTGATCCCCGTTTGCCACCGGCTTGTACAGACTGTAGTTCATGGCGCTGCCAATGCCCAGTTCCGCCAGGGAGAGCATACTGAGAATATCCGTATACAGGCCGTTTACCCCCAGCAGGGTTTCGCCCAGCACCCCGATAAAGACCGTTCTCTGCAAAAACCCCATACACAGGATTATGAAATTGCTGATATAACCGAAGAAGATATTCTTCCCGGCCTGTCTGACTCTGCCCATTTTATCGGCCTGCGCTCCTTTTTCTTACCTGCTTTTCAGCATATGATATAAGAACAGATACAGCCCCGGCGCCCTGCGGTACAGTCCCACCTTGAGGCGGTAGCCCCGGTCCAGCCCTGCGCGGGCGCCCGGGATGCGCAGCGTCTCCTCCAGCACCCGGCTGCACTGCCTGCGCTGCGCTGCGTACTGTCTGCGCCGTGTCCGCGGAAGCACTGCCAGCTTCCCGGCCACCAGCATACATGACACCAGCAGGATCGACGCACAGTCCGCCATGGCCTGCGCATCTTTCTCCGCCGTTACCGCTGCCGCATTCCCTCTCTGCAGATCCGACAGCACTTCCTGCCAGCAGCGGATCTGGTCCATATCCGATTCCCGGAAAGGCCGGAGCATGGTGCCGGCAGGGTTATGATAATAGCAATACCCCTGGTATTGGCTACAGCTGATCTTCCGCGCCTTCGCGGCCACTTCCCGGAGGAAGAGCATATCCTCTCCCACCGTATAGTCTTCCCGAAAGAAACTGTCTGCCAATACCTGCCTGCGATACAGCTTGCTCCAGCATCTGGTATCCTGTTTTAAGATCCCTTCCTGCAGAAAGTCCTGTCCCGCAATGCTGACAGAGCCGGCGGCACACCTGCCCCCGTCAGCCCATCCGCCCAGCCGCACCTTCTTTTCCAATTCTTCCCAGTCCGCCGCCGTGCACCTTGCAAAAGCGCAGCCCGCTATATCGGTCTCCGGCTGCCCGATCTCCTCATAAAGCCGTCCCAGGCAGTCCGGCATAAGCCAGTCGTCCGCATCCAGAAAAAAGAGATACTCTCCTCTGGCCCTGCGTATGCCTGCATTGCGCCCCACGGAGACGCCCTGATTCTCAGACAGCGAGATCACCCGTATCCGCTCGTCTTTTTTCTGCCATGCATGGCAGCGCTTAAGCGTACCGTCCGTGGAAGCGCCGTCCACAAGCAAAAGCTCCCATGTCATGTATTCCTGATACAACACGCTCCGGATGCATCTCTCGATATATGCCTCTCCATTGTACACCGGTACAATGACACTGATCAAATCGCCGCTCATGCCGTTACCTGTTTCCATAATCTGCGAATCTCATCTCCTGCTCTGGCCGCCTGCGCACAGTACTGGGGCATTACCTCATGCAGTCTGGCCCGGATCGCGTCCTCTTCCCGCATCAGCCACTGGAAGGCGTCGATCAGGGCGTCCGAAGTCTGCAGCGACTGCACCGGCAGCACATACCGGTCTTCGGTGCCGAAAATATCTCTCGCGATCCCCCGCGCTTTCACCGAATATCCTACCACCAGCGTCGGTACACAGCTGGAATAGGCGGCGATGGTGGCATGGGTCCTGGCCCCGATAAAGACTCTGCACCTGGCGATCACATCTTTGACCTGCCGGCAGGGCAGATCCGGGAACAGAAAGACCCGCGCGTCACACTCGTAGCCCCGGTACAGTTCCGCCAGTGTCAGCCGGTCGTCATTGTTGTTCCACATCACATGCGGGATCAGCGCCACGCTGTTGTCCGAGGTCTGCAGAATATGATCGATCAGCTTCCTGTAGTTGGCAATCGTGATCCCCGGCTCTTTCTCATAGCGGATGATCATCGGGCTGATGTTGATGCCCACCACCGCCCCTGTCTTAAAGTCTTCCGGCAGTTTCGCCTCCTCCGGCTGCAGGGAGAATGCCGGGTCCGGATACCGCCGCACATTGTCCCGCACCCCGGCCTGAAAAAGGGCCTGCTCCGTGATGGACTCTCTGGGTGTGATCAGCGCATACCGCTTCATATCCTCCACCATCTCCGGCTCCTTAAGCAGCTCCGGCTCGATGGAGCAGCCCCAGAGTACCGTCTTCGCCCCTGCCCTGTTGAATGTGCTGTTGGCCACGATCGCCTCCCGCTTTGAGATCTCATAGCAGTACATATCCCCGCCCACGGACACATACAGCGGCGCCCGCTTCCTGCCAAGCACCTGCCGGAAACGGTAGCGCATGAAGGATTCCGGATCATGAAACACCGCCCGCCACGCATAATACCATACATGGGCAAAAAAGTGTTCCCTGATCTTCCGCTCCTGCAGGATATCGCACAATGGCTCAAGAGAGTACTTCCTGTCTTCCGCCTCGCTGTTTGTCACAAGCAGCTTCGGAATCTCCTCGATCATATGACAGGTGCTGTTGACGATCGCCTCGCAGCCATGGTTGCCGCTCCCGCCGTGCAGATACATGACCAGTCTGTTATCCATCTATTGTCCTCTTTTCTCTGTTTCATTTTCCGCTCTGTATTTTCTGTATTTTTCTGTCTTTATTCGCTGTTTTTATTCTCTGTTTTCTGCTCTGTATGCTTCCCTGTCCGCTCAGCCTCTGTCGTGCAGCCTTAAGACCATCCGCAGCAGCCACAGAAACAGCCTGTCCGGATACCGCATCCCCAGATACATCAGCTGGTTGGAGCGCTCCTGTACGGACAGCGGCGTATTCATAATACAGGCTCTGACCGCTCCGTCCCGGAAGATCTGCCGGATGCGCGTGCCGTAATCCCGGCCGGGATTTCTCAGCTCATTCTTCATCACCAGCATCAGCATATAACAGTATTCCCTGCGCAGCTTCTCTTCTCCGTCCTTCACGCCCTTATCGGCGACGATCCTCTCCATGGCCCGCCGCCATGCCTCGACGCTTCTGTACATACCGGCATCATAGCCGTGCACAATGGAATCTCCCACATACCGGTAGTGATAATAAAACGCCTGTTCCATGACCACCACCCGGGTACTGTTCAGAAACGCCGGGTAGATCAGATGAAAATCGTCTCCCATGCGGACCGTCATATCATAGTATTGCTCATTTCCCGCAAAAACAGACTTCTCGCAGAGCTTCATACAGCGGGACATGGGCAGAAGCCTCTGTTCCCTGCCAAGCAGTTTCGCCTTGATCTCCGTTTCCAGTTCTGTCCCCTCGTAGACGCCCGGTTCTGCGCCGGATGCCACAGGCAGCGTCTTTTTCCTCTTTTCCAGCACATGGTCGCAGCACACGATCTCACCCGGCCTGCCGGTCAAATGCTTACCCATCTCCTCCAGCATACAGGGATCCACATAGTCGTCGCTGTCTATGAACATGAAATGGCTGCCGCCGGCCTGCTCCATCCCCGTCACGCAGGCCGCCGTCGGCCCGCCGTTTTGACGGTGTATGACCCGCACTCTGTCATCTTTTGCGGCATACTGGTCGCACAGCGCCCCGCTGCCGTCCGTGGAAGCATCGTCCACCAGCACAAGCTCCAGATTTCTGTATGTCTGCCCGAGAATGCTGTCAACGCACGCTCCCAGATACTCTTTTTTATTATAAACAGGTACGATCACACTGATCCTGTATTGACTGTTCATGCCTGATCCTATACCCCTGCCTTTCCCGAACCGGCTCTTTTGTCCGTCACCGTCGTCTGCCGCTTCTGGGCGTATACGCTTCCCGCAGGTACCACGCCCCTGACGATGCTGCCCGCCGCAATGATGCAGTCGTCCCCGATCTGTGCTCCCTGCAGAATCGTACAGTTAGCCCCGATCCATACCCGGTTCCCGATAACGATGCTTCCGGTCAGAAATTCACTGCTCTGATCCTTATAATTATGGTCGTGATCCACGATCACCACGTTGTTGCCTATTTTACAGTACTCCCCTATGCGTATCTCTCCCATACAGGACACGCTGCAGTTCGTATTAAAAAAAACATGGGCGCCGATCCGCAGCCTGCCGCCCTGTCCGCAGAGCAGATAGAGCATCCCCCTGTTCTGGATGCGTTCCGCAAGAGAAATCTTTGCCTTCGGCGCAAGCTCAAGATACAGCCGGTCAAATCCCTGCACCGGCGCCGCCTGAAACCTGCTGCCGTAACGGCATTTCCAATATAATATCTTTGCTGCGCTCTTTAACACATGTCCCACCCGGTCCATCTTCTATCCCTCATGCCTTCCCGCTGCCCTGTCTTTACAGGCTGCAGCGCTGCCGGCTGTCTTTCCCAAAGTTATGCCCTGCGGCCTTTTCGCGCAACAGACTCATAGACTCTGCCCAGTTTCTCCAGATGCCGTTCCAGACTGTAATGCTGCACCGCGTTCTTCCTTGCCGTCCCGCCGTATGCTTCTCTCACGGCGTCCTCCTCCAGAAGCCGGATCACCGCCTCTGCCATCCCCTCCACGTCACCGGGCCGGCAGAGTCTGCCGCTTGTGCCGTCCTGGATCAGCCCGGGGATACCGCCAACTGTCGTCGTCACGATCCCCAGCCCGTAACTCATCGCCTCCAGCACCACCATCGGCATACCCTCATTGTAGGTGGGAAAAAGGAACACCGCACTCTCCGCAAACAGACTCTCCTTCTTGTGCCCTCTCACCCAGCCGGGAAAGGTCACATGCTCCAAAAGCCCGCTGCGCGCAAACCCCTGCCGCACCGGTTCCATCTCGCCGTCGCCCGCCATCACAAGCCGCGCCTGGGGCACCTTCGCCGTCACCCGCTCCCAGATCGCCGGCATGTCGTAGCATCCTTTCCTTCGACCCAGCTCTCCCACAAAAAGAACCTGCCTGCCGTCTCTTCCCCTGTCAAAAGGGACCGCAGGGATCAGACAGTAGTTCTCCAGCACCGTGATCTTATCCGCCGGCACGATCCGGGCCATCCGTTTCTTCCACTCCTCCGACAGGACAAGCAGTCTGTCGCATTGCCGGTAGACCATGTCCACCAGCTTTCGTTTACTGCCGGACGCCTGCGTATAGAAAGCGTCAAACTCCGCCCCGTGGATGTGATTGACCACCGGAATACGAAACAGGCGGCTCAGATAGATAAAAGGCATCTTCCGGTAAAAGCTGGGGCCGAAGGAGGAATGAATATGCACCACATCAGGCCTCTGTAAAAGAAGCAGCCGGATAAAAGCGCCGTACCCCGAAACCGCCTTGCCAAACTTCTGCCATCTGCTCCCGTCACAGTAAGACTCCACATAGCAGATCTTAAAACGCTTCTCCAGCGCCGATCCTCTGTAGCCGTTCACCACCGACGCGATCCCGCCCTTGACGGCGGCATTGGGAACGACCATGCAGATCTTCGTTTTTCTTCTCTTCGCAGTTCTTTCCATAAGGAATCCATCTTTCCTTCCGCAATCCGCAAACCATTTTCCTGACCCTTCCAGCACTGTAAAAATCAGGATATATTATTTAAGAATAGCATTTTTCCGATTGGTTTTCAAGGCTGTTCCACTTTCCGATTGCATTATTTGTGAATTCTGCTAAAATTGTAAAAGACACAAAATCCAGGAGAGACTGCCATGGTTTTCCATTCTTTTGCCTATTTATTGTTTTTTCCGATCGTCTATATCGTTTACTTCCTGCTGCCGCCCAGAGTCCGTTACCTGTGGCTTCTGGCCGCCAGCTGCTTTTTCTATGCCAGTGCGGACAGCCGCTATCTGCTCCTGCTCGGAGCGATCATCCTGCTTTCCTACGGCAGCGGCCTTCTGCTTGCCAGAGCCAGAGCCGCCGGACGTCCCCGCACGGCAAAAGGCCTTATGATCTTCACGGTATTTTGTAACCTGGGGCTGCTTGGTTACTGCAAATATACGAATTTCCTGTTGGAGAACGTCAACCAGATTCTGACGGCCCTGCACACGGACAGGCAGTTTGCTCCGGTACACGGCCTGCTGTCCCTTGGCATTTCCTTTATTCTGTTCCAGTCCGTCAGCTACACCGTGGACGTATACCGCGGCACGACAGCCGCCGAGAAGCATTTATTGAAATATGCCCTCTATCTGGCATTCTTTCCCAAGCTGATCTCCGGTCCCATCGAACGCGCCGGGGACATCCTGCCGCAGATTCACAGAGGCACCCGCTTTTCCCTGCAGAATCTGAAAGAAGGCTTATGCCTGATCCTGCTCGGCCTTTTCTATAAGCTGGTGATCTCCGACAATATTGCCGCCATCATCAATCCTGTTTTTTCCACATACACGGAATATTCCGGTCTGCAGATCGCGCTCGCCGTACTCCTGTTTGCTTTTCAGATTTACGGAGATTTCAGTGGTTATTCTTATATTGCCGTGGGAAGCGCCAAAGCCTTCGGCTTCCAATTATCAGATAATTTCATGGCACCTTTTCACTCCGAAAGCATTGCCGAATTCTGGCGCAGATGGCATATAACATTAAACAACTGGCTTCGCGATTATCTCTATGTCCCTCTTGGCGGCAGCCGCAAAGGAATACTCCGCACCTGCCTGAATACAATGATTGTTTTTTTTCTAAGCGGTCTCTGGCATGGAGCCAATTGGACCTTTGTCATCTGGGGCGGTCTGAATGGACTTTATATTGTATTTGGCAATCTACTTAAACACGTTCGAAAAACTTCGGTGTCCGAAACTACTCATATCGGCCGAAAAATCGGCACCTTCCTCTTGACAGATCTTGCCTGGCTGTTTTTCCGTATGCCAAATCTTCGTTCTGCTTTTGACCTCCTTGGTCATGCGGTCACACAGCCCGGGATCCGGGATCTTTTCAGCCTCGGTTTCCTGGATATCTTCCCTGACCTTCCGACCTTTGCCCTGCTGGCGGCATCCCTTCTGCTGCTGTTGTGGATCGACACCGTCATTTACAGGACGAAGGCCTCCTTCACGGTCTTCTTTTTCCAGCAGTCTTCTGCTTTCCGCTGGTTATTTGGTATCGTTATCTTGTTTGTGATCATTTTCTTCGGAGCGTATGGTGAATCTTATGAACAGACACAATTTATCTACTTCCAGTTCTGATCCCGCAGGGGTAAGCGGCGCTGCCGCATCCTCCCGGACAGTACGGTCAACGGTTTTCTTTCTGGCGAAGCTGTGTGTCCTTTTTGTGGCGCTGCTGTTCCTCTTCGGAAAGGGCATCATGCCGCAGTATCTCTACAGCTACAATGCCTCCCTGTTGGACAAGATGGAGCGGCTTACGTCCCTGACGGAGCCTAAGATCGTCCTGATCAGCAACTCCAATCTGGCTTTCGGCATGGACTGTTCCCTGCTGGAAGAAGCCTTTCAGATGCCGGTGGTGAATGCAGGCGTGCACGGCGGTCTGGGCAATGCCTTTCAGGAAGAGATCGCGAAAGTCAATATCACAGAAGGCGACCTTATCATCGTCTGCCACACGGACTACGACGATGACGACACCATCGTCGATCCTGTGATCGCCTGGCTGACGGTCGAAAACCATCCCGAACTCTGGCGGCTGATCCGCTGGAAAGACATTCCGGACATGTACTTTTCTTTTCCCGATTATGCCAAAAGGGTCATTTCCCTCTGGACTTCCAAGGAGGGCAATGTGCAGGATCACGGAACGGTCTACAGCCGCCTGGCTTTTAATGAATACGGGGATGTCAGCTTCGAGCGGCCGAAACCGCAATATGAAAAAGAAGAGTTTTTTGAATTGTTCACGCTTCATGCACCGGCCGTGGAGGACGTCTGTATCGACCGCCTGAATGCGTTAAACCAATATATCACGGAGCGCGGCGCCGTCATGCTGGTGGCCGGATTTCCTGTTATGGACTGTGCCTACACGCCTCCTGTAGAGGACTATATCCGGTTTCAGACGACGCTGGAAGAACGGCTGGACTGCCCTGTGATCTCGGACTGCCGGGATTACTTTCTGGACTACGAATATTTCTACGACACGCCCTATCACCTGACAAATGAAGGCGCGAAGCTGCGCACCAGGCAGCTCATCCTCGATCTTCGGCGCTATCTGGAATCGCAGGAAAGAAGTACCAGCCCATCATCATAAGCAGGAAATTCCTGCCGATATAAAATGACACCAGATGTGCCTCCACCACGGTATAGACCGCCAGCACCGTAAACACCGCCAGGCCGCAGGCGTCTTTTCTCCTGTAGATCCGCCACAGGAGTGCCAGATGCGCCAACAGGTACATGATGCCGGGCACGATGCCGTAGCGGTAGAACACCTTCACCCAGCCCATATCGAAATAATGTTCCATATTTTCCGGCCTGGAAAACAGCGACCAGGTCTGGATCATCCCGTCGTTGGCCTCCGTATCGGTCAGGGAAATGATCCTGCCGCTGATCCTGCGGTCGATCTTTGCCAGCGTCACGATATGCCGGTCGTCCAGCGGTTCCCCGTAATAGAATTCGTTCCACTGCACATCCCGCACTCTCTGGGCGCAGACTGCCGCATCCACGGAAAAGGCGATGCAGGCTGCGAACACCAGCAGGCCGCACAGATAGCCGAACCGATCCTCCCGCAGAAATCTACAGTATGTCAGCGCGCAGGCTCCAGCCAGAAAAGCCGTCGTGATCAGCATACTCGTCTTGGACCCGGACAGCGCATAAACGCCCACATTAAGCAGCATCAGAAACAGATACAGATACCACTTCATCCTCTCGAAATAGACATAGACCGCCATCACCAGCAGCATCAGGAACATGCAGGATAATGCATTGGGATGTCCCATACCCAAGGTGTACCGGGTTTCTTTCGCCGGCTCCACACCGATGTAGATGGTCGTCTCCGCGGACTCCCGCCCGTAAGCCTGCGTCAGGCTGATATCCCCATAGATTCCCGTCACCGAGAGCAGCACGATCACCGCGCAGCCAGCCAGCGTCACATAAAAGGCATAGCGCATCATCTGTTTGAGGGGAATATTTTTGCACGCGGCCACGAAGGTGACGATCCGGATCAGCTCATTGGCCCCCGTCACCCGGTAAAAATAAAAGGCCAACAACTCCAGCACTACGATCACATACCACTCTTTTTTGGTGTAATCCGTCAACAGCAGTTTCAGGAGCGAGAGCAGAAAAGTGATCTGGAACAATCGCCCTTCAAAGGGATTGATCAAATTGCTCTTGTCCACGATGACAATAAGCAGCTCTATCGTCAATCCGCCGTAAAAAAGATACCACGGCAGCCTGCTTTTTTTCAGCTTTCGGTAGAATTCCATTCCTGTTCCGCCTCCTTACGCATTTCCTGACTCTTTGATTCATCCGTCACAGTCCGGCTCTCAGCAGCACTTTGAAAAAGGCAGGGCCTACCTGCCCAGACAACGCGCCGCCGCACCATGCACTCTGCGCATCCCCTGCATACAGAGAAGTTTCGTCTTTTTACAAAAGATCCCCATCCTTCCAATCTGCGGCGCCATCAAAAAGGCGTACTCCTCCTGATGCTCCCGCAGATATGCCGGATAGCTTTCGTCGATGGGCACCCGCACGAATCTGGCGTTCCGCCCGAAGATATCCTCCCCGCACAGCAGCCTGTCCACCGCTTCCTTCAAATATCTGGCTTTGTTATATTCCTGATGGGCCGCCGCCTGCACCTTGACGCCGATCCGTTTCGCCACATCCCGCTCGCCGTCGCCGCCCATATAGCCGAAATGCCAGCCGCCGTCCGCAACCCGCACGCTCCGCGGATCTTCCGGAGACACCTCCCGCAGATAAACAATCCCCTCCTCCGGCAGACTGCCAAAGCTGCAGACCTTCGTGCCAAGCCACTGTTTCTTCTCCACACCCGGAAATTCTCCCGTGATCGACAGCAGATTGCCCGATATCTCCTCCATGTTTAAGAAGCAGTAGAACATCCGCTGCGCCAGATGATATATTTTCGAAGCGTCAAAATGCGCCAGCACCTTCTGCAGCGTCCGCGGATCCGGAATCTCATCCACATCACTGAAAATGACAATATCGTCAGGTTTGCATCCACGCATACCGCGGATCAGCTGATTCTTCTGAAACTTGTCCCGCTCATGGGTCGTCACGCCGCTCATGGGCGAATTGTCCACCGCCACATAGACGATCTTATCCGCAAATTCCCGAAACATCTCCCGGTTCTTCGCAAAGATCATCTCCTTCGGCTCCCCGGAAAAAGTCACCGTAGACTCCTCCAGCACAAATTTATCCACATAAGGCGCCATGATCTGCATTCTCAGCTTCAAAATATCCAGTTCATTAAAAAAAGGGATGCAATCGTAAATCATTTTTACCTCCATTTGCGCCAGAACAGAAACGGCCTGACCGTATCCTTCACTTTCTGCCACCTGACCTTCCAGGGGTTCTCAAACTTCGGATACTGCGCGTTTCGACCCCGCCATTTATGAAAAAGAAAGGGCGCCTCCACGTCCATCACTTCCGGAATCATATGCTCGTGCCCGAAATATTTCGCCACCTCGATCGGCGCAAACCGCATACCCGCGTCCTCGATCACATTTTTATATTTGCAGCACAGAAACGTATCCTCGTTGTAGTTGTCGTCTTCCATTTTTTCCCACTTGAGAGCCGCCTGTTTCGGGAAGTCCAGCAGCCGTTTGCTGCGGATGGAAACGCTGTTGCCCACCCGGCAGATCTGCCCCTTCGCGTCGCGGTAGGCATAGTCATTTGCAGGCAGCGGCCAGGGCGAACCGATGTAATCATACTGAAGAAATTCCTCCCGCCAGCTCTCCGGATGCACCACAAAACCGTCCGCATGTACCAGCAGCATATAGTCCGTATGAATATGCTCTCCCAGCTCATAGACCATTTTGTAATTAAATTTATCAATATTGTCCAGCTTCGATGTATGGGAATACCGTATGCTGCGCGGCAGGGTAAGCGGTTTTCTGTGGGTGATCAGCACCACATCCCCGAACTCGATCTGCCGCATACTGTACTGCATCGCTTTGATCGTCTCATACAGATCCACGCTGGTCATTGCCGCCAGCGTGACATTGGGCAGTTTCAATTTACCGGCCATCATGTCCTCCCTTCTCAGGAACAACCGTTCCTTACTCCTCCACCAGTTTCACATAAGCCTTATGGTAGTACTGCATCACCGCCAGATTCAGCCAGTTGCCGGCATCCTCCGTCAGATCGTTAAAGTCAAAAAGGGCGGGCCTTGCGGAATAGGGCCTGATCTCCACATCCACCACCGTCTCATCCACATAGATTCTGTGCCGTTCCATGGCTTCCTCATAGAAAGTCTGTGCCTCGCCGTTATATAACGAACGTAGTGCCGATATGCCGGCATACGTATTTTTATCCCCCGTAAAACACCACACCACAAGAACCAGCAGCAGGAATGCCGCCGTCATCCTGCCTCGCGTCTTTTCCAGAAAAGTGCCCAGCGTCTCGCCCGCGCCGCTTCGCCCTCTGTGGGCAAAATACCCCAGCCAGTAGGCTGTCACCAGAAACAGGCACAGATAATAAACCATCTGGATGATATTGTCCACTCTGGCCAGCCCCACCATCCCCAGCGCAAACAGGGTCGGGGTAAACATGGCGGCAAGCACGCAGAAAGCCCCAAACGTCACCAGCACCGGATGCGCAAACGTCCGTCTGGACTGTTTCATCATTTTCCAGAGCACCGGGAGCAGCAGCAGCCAGATCAGGAGCACAAATACCGGTGTCCAGCGGATCATATAGACCACCGCATTGTAAAAGGACAGCACCACCGACACAAGCGCCGAATACCCTTCATCCGTATCCAGACTGCTGCGCTGGATATTCCCCGGCGCCAGTATATTGAACAGAAACCCGACTGTACCCGTACAGAAAGGAATCGCCACCGCCACGATCTTCCTGCGGTTGACGACCACCGCATAGAGCAGCAGAAATACCATCAGAATCTCCGCCTGCAGTCCGGTCACCAGATTGCCGCCGCCCACGATCACCGCCAGCAGTGCCGCGATCACACACAAAAGCACTTCTCGGGACTTTTTCGGCGTCCACAGGGCGGCCGAGATCGCCGCCAGCGTAAAAAACCACACCGACTGCATCAGCACATAATGTGTGGCCCCATTGTACCAGTAGATTCCCTCATAGGGAGCCTCCAAAACCTGATAGAACAGAAAAAGCAGAAGAAACATCACAAAACTGCCGCCTGCCCCCTCTGCACCCAGCCATCTGCACAAAATATGTTTTCCCAGAACAAACGTAGAGCCTGCAAACATACCGACCATCACCACCGGCACGACCCAGGCCGTCTCATAACGAAAATTCATGGGCGAAAGCGCCATCAGAAAACAGGATACATAAGTCCCCTGCCAGTCCCGGTAAAAAGTCATATTCTGCTGCCACGCTGTCCGGATCGACTGCCACACAGAACCGGTCGCCAGCCAGGTATCATGTACCGCCCTGCCGTAATCATAATCATCCGCACACATCACGTTATATCTGCCCAGCAAAAACAGGGGCAGCAAAGATACCGCCAGCAAAATCCCGGCATATACCGCCATTCTTTTCATCGGTATCCGTTCTATATGTTCTGTCAGCGCCCTGCCGACAAGTCTATACTTCATCAGATTATCCAATTTGTTTTCCTTCTTTCCGGATATTCATATAAAACGGAAGTGTCTGCTTATACTCCTCAAATTCATCAAAGGGTATCACTGTCGGTGAGACGACGACATCATTCTCCAAACCGATATCGGCGGATATATTCCACACCTGTTTCAATTTATTTTGCAGATCCATTCTATTTCCTTTGACTATTGCTGTAATATCTATATCCGATTCATGATCAAAATCTTCTCTCGCGTAAGATCCATACAAATAAATCGCAACAACATCATTTCCATACACGGAGCGATAAGATTGCGCCATCTGTCTTGCTATATTATCAAGCTGCATTTTTGTACACATAGCGACTCCTTTCTCATATTTCCTCATCTCACCCCCGCGCCGGGAGGATCTTACGCACCCGCCGCATCACACCACGCGCGATCTTGCCTGCGTATGCCTTCTTATAGATATACTGCCCGTGCAGTTCCATCAACTTAAGCCGCAGCCCCGCCGGCCGCACATTCACGGCCGCATACTTCTTCGACGTCTTCTTATAGGCGGCAAGCTCCTGCCTGCACGCTTCGGCCGTAAAGACCCTGCCTTTCCGGTCCATATAATGCCAGCCCTCGTAGATATTCTGTTCCGATGCCCAGTAACCGTCAGACACATTATGTCTGGCCCAGTACTTGGGCGCCAGGATATACTCCACCGTATCGCTCGTAAAAGCCGGAAAATAGGCAAACGAAGAATTCGCCAGCAGCAGATATTTCGCATTTTTCAACACACTGTAGTCTTTTGCCAGATCAAAATTGTACGCCGGAATGCCGGGCAGCAGTTTCCCCGCTTCCTTCACATCATTGGTGATGATCATAAACTCCATCGCCGGGTTGATCCTGCGCATCTGCTTCATGCCCATGAGCCAGTATTTTTTCCGCAGAAAAAGCTCCGGCGAACCCATATAGTCACTGCACCGCAGATGCAGGATGCACAGATTGTCCCTGCTGTATTCCTTACAGTCGTACTCCGGCCTGACCGCCAGCCACTTTTTGATCTCTTCTTTATGGGCAATAAAATAATCCTCTGCCTGCAGGTTCCCGTAGAGCAGCGTATCGTCCTCCACCGCAAACAGCGCCTGGTCGGTGTCCGTGACATAGACGCCATGCGTCAGGTCGTGTCTGGAGTTGCCCGCAAAAAGTCTTGTCTCCTTCTCCTGAAAGACTTTCTGATAATCCTCCTTCTTCGAAGGGACGCCCATATCCAGATCTATAAAGTACAGCCCGCAGTCACTGTGCATGTTATTGGCAAAATGCTCCGGATCCAGCACGCTGAATGCATACCCTTTATCCAGCGCAATGCATCTGGTCGTAATATAGAAGAACAGCTGATTGCCCAGCCCGAAGCCTTCCTGTGTCTCAATTCCTAACATCCTGATTCTCCATTCATCCTCAGCCCGGATGCGCAAACCGGGCCTCTAAGCAGCACCCGCCTGCACCTGCGTCACTGTAATTTCGTCTCCACGATCTTCTCGCCGTCCACTTTGTAGATCACATCACACTTGGCGATGGTATTGAGGCGGTGGGCGATGATCACCATCGTCTTCCTGCCGTGGAAGTTGTTGATCGCATCCATGACCGCCTTCTCCGTATCGTTGTCCAGTGCCGAGGTGGCCTCGTCAAACACCAGGATCTCCGGATTGTGATAAAGCGCCCTGGCGATGCCCAGACGCTGCCGCTGTCCGCCGGATATTCTGACACCCCTGTCACCTATGGTCGTATCCAGCCCTTCCGGCAGCTCCTCCACGAATTCCTTCAGCTGCGCCTCCTCCAGCACCTCCCAGATCCGCCTGTCGTCTATCTTGTCCGCATCTATACCGAAGGCGATATTGTCCCGGATGGACTCGTCGATCAGATAGATGGACTGCGGAATATAGCCGATCTTTGAAAGCCAGTCCGCATAATTATCGAAAATATTCACCCCGTCGCAGGTGATCGTCCCCGCCTGCACCCGCAAAAGCCCCAGCAGAATATCCACAACCGTCGATTTCCCGGCGCCGGAAGGGCCCATGATGCCCACCGACTGGCCTTTTTTTACTTCCATATGAGCGTCGGTAAAAATATTCTTCTCCGTATTCGGATAGGCGTAGGTGATATGATCCAGCACGATCTTATCCTGCAGATGCGTCCTGACCTCCTGCGTCTGCGCCCCGCCTCCTCTGGCCAGCCCGGTCACGCTGCCGTTGACGTCCATCTTCATATTTGCCGTCAGATTTTCATACAGATAATCCAGACAGGGCTGGGAATAGGCGATCTCCGACAGATACGTATTGATCCGGTTCGTCCCCGGCATCACCCGGATTCCCGCCACCGCAAAAGCCGACAGCTGAGGGATCAGCACTGTGATATTGCCGCCCCGCAGCATATACAGCATGATAAACAGAAGCATCGACGCCATAAAGATCGTCTCGATCAGCAGCCGCGGCAGATTGTTGAACACCGCGTAATTTCTGGCCACATCCGCGCCGATGGCGCCGCTCTCATAATAATTGCGCACGAAAAATTCTTCCCTGTGCAGCACCTTGACATCTTTTAACCCGTAGATAGACTGAATCCTCCACTTGGCGATCCGGGACTGGATCTGCTGATTCTTATGCCCGATAGCGTTGAGTCTGGGCTTTAACACTTTCGTGATCATCAGTGTCATCCCCAGAAAAATGCAGAAGATAAAAAGCGACATGGCCGGACTCACCACCACCAGCACGATACAGAGGAAACCCGCCACCACGATCTCCGTCACCATCTGGATCATCACCAGGATCAGCTGAAATGCGTTGGGGATATCGCTGTCCGTCAGCCGGAATACCGTGGGGATGTCCGCCCCCAGATATTCCTCGTAGGGCCTGTTCAGAAATTCCCGCATCACGCGGCTGATCATGCGGTTGCGGTTGCGCGTAACGAAGGTATTCTGCACATAGGTCTGAAACAGCAGGTACGCATTCTTGACCACATACAATGCGATCAGTGCGCCCAGCATAAGGATGATAAGCTGTCTGCTCGTCTCGATATGCAGCGCCTCCGTCACCTTACCCACCAGTTCATTCTCCATAAGCTGTTCTGGGTCCATGATCGCTTGCACCACCGGCAGGAGCATAGACACCCCGACGGTCTCCAGCAGGCCGCCGATCAGGATCAGCAGCGCCAGACCCGCGATCTGTCTTTTCTGTTTTCTGTCGAAAAGATAGCTTACCTTTTGCAGCAGGGTAACTTTCTTTTCCTGATTTTCTTCTGATGTATGTTTCTTCATGAAATCGAGTCCCTTTCATCATGCAGGGGATCTTCCCTGCACATCCTGTCCGTGCACGTCGTCAGCCTACCGTGACTTTCTGCATATCCGCCCGGTAGAAATCCTCACAGTCCCAGCCGTTCAGCCACCGGTCCGGCGCCAGCACTGTCTTGTGCGGATTTTTATTCAGATACGAAGCCCACCAGCTGAAACTGCTGTTGGCCAGTATGTTATGCCTGCATTTGCTCATCAGCAGGAATTCCGCGTAGTCCCTTCCCATACCGCTGTCCGGAACATCCGTCAGTGCCACAGGCTCTATCTGTCCTCTGTCAGCCCACTCTCCGGCCCACTGTTTATCATTGGTAAAAAGATAAAAGACACAGCCCGGGTGCATCTTTTGCATCCGCGCCATAGCCGCCCGGTAATAGTCTTCCGTGCAGATGCCGCCAAAAAGCGCCTGATTCTCCGGCAAAAGATAATCACCCCTGCGGATATGCACGCTCACCGACTCCGTAGCCGCTGCCTGCTCCAGCCACCGGGCCAGCGTCCTGCCGCCCGCATCATGGGCTGCTTTGTAAGACGCAGGCGCAGACGTGCTCCGGCTTCTACCAATGCCGCAGGCTTTCGCCTCAGCCGCAAGAAGCCTGTCCGGATCCAGTGTATCCTTCACCTGCCCGGTCACTGTCTGAAAATACTTCTCCGTCTGCCAGTACCCTTCCAGATAAATATCATCCCAAGTCAAAACCGCAGGCTTATATCTTTTATCTTCCTCGAAATAAGCCTTCTTCTTCCTGCCGCACAGCTTCCGCCGTATTTTATGTCGAAGCTGCGGCGAACAGTCCAACATCGCTTCCAGCTCCGGTCTGGAGGCCCGCTCATATGTGATGCCAAAAGCGCCGAGCGCAGGCTCTCTCTGCCTGTCCTCCACGAATCCCGACACGTCGTCGATCTTCACTGTCCGCCCCTGACTTTTAAGTTGTAAATATAAGGCATACTGGAACATCTGATTGCCCAGCCCGCCCGCAAGCTGTATTATGACCATTCCTCTGATCCCAATTCAAAAAACATTTATTATAAAAACATTTGTTATAAAAACATCTGCTATTCAGCATCCGCACTGCCCTGTCACCGCCCGATATGCAGCATCTTCTTGACCTTCACCTTCAAGGGAATGATCAGCTGTTCTTCCATATGGATCCTGCGGCTGTAGCGCCTCGGAGATTTCAGAAACAGGCGCATCTTCCTGCCGTCTCTCGGATCCGCTGCCGGACAGCCAAAGGCCGCATCGTAGTGTTCCTGATTCTCCATTATAACTTTCGTTATTTTATTTAAATACGTTTCTTTGTCAGCCCTCCCCGACTTCTCCATCTGGTCATAGAAGAGCAGCAGCCTTTTATAAAAAAAATAATCATGAATATCTGCGAGATCCTGCCTTCCCAGTCCCTTGAGAAACGCCGTCTTCTCATAATAAGCCGGAATCTGGTCCGTAAAGGTGCGCGGATTGATCTGTGTATTCATGATGCTTCCCTCCCTGTCTATTATATAGTTATAACAGGCCGTGTCAAGGTAAATACAGCATTCCGCCCGGGCAAGCGCCATCGTGGCAAACATGATATCTTCATACCATTTCCCCACCGGAAAAGCGATACCCGTAAGAATCTCCTTCTTATATAATTTATTCCACGCCGCATTCTGGATCGCATACTCCTTCGTCTCCTGCACATAATACTGCAGCGCTTCCTGCCCCTGAAACAGCACCGCCCGATCTACCGAGGCATCCTCCGTATGCGTCTTATACACCTGCCGGTATCTGCAAATGGCCAGATCCGCCCCCTGCTCCTGCAGCGCTCCAAGCATTTTCTCATACATATCCTGGTCGATCCAGTCGTCCCCGTCCACGAAGCCGATATAGCTGCCCTTCGCAATGGCGATCCCTCTGTTTCTGGCCTCCGCCGGGCCGCCGTTTTCCTTATGAATGACCTGCACCCGGCTGTCTTTTGCTGCCAGACGGTCACAGATAACACCTGTATCATCGGTAGAGCCGTCGTCCACCACAATGATTTCCAGATTGCGGTAAGTCTGGGCACAGACAGAGCCCACGCCCCGCTCAATATAAGCAGCGATATTGTAAGCCGTCACGATCACCGAGATCAGATCTTTCTGCGCCTCTTCCCTTATTCCGGCCGGCCGGTAGTGTTCCAATATTTTCATCTGTTTCTTTTCCCTTTACGCTTTCTCTGATATCAAATGACGTTACTTCCCGTAGCTGCCTGTGCTCAGGCTGTACGTTCTAAAGCACTTCCTGTGTCAGATGCAGACGCATCCACTCCTGGAACATCAGCACATACCAGATCTGTACCCGCCAGATTCCCCGCTCCACATAGTCTTCCCACATCCTGCGGACCGCATCCGCATTCAGAATCCCCTGCCGCTCCAGCGCTGCCCGCTCAAGCAGACTCTCCGCCCATGCCCGCAGCGCCGGCTCCAGCAGCCACTTCTGCAGCGGGATGCTGAATCCCTTTTTTGGCCGTTCCATCAACTCTGCCGGCACGTACCTGTATAAAATATCACGCAAAACCTTTTTCGTAACGCCGTCCTGCCGTCTGTAAGACAACGGCAGCCTCCAGGCAAACTCCACCACATCCTTATCCAGCATCGGCACCCGCGTCTCCAGAGAGACCGCCATGGCCGTCCTGTCCACTTTGTTCAGGATATCGTCGGGATGGTACATCTGCAGATCCATCAACATCAGATTGTGCTGCGGACAGGAGAGCACGCCGGACGGATAAGTATCCATCACTGTCGGACAGGCGTCCGTTACAGCCTCTGGCCGCACAAGCTCAAGTCCCTCTCCGATCTGCGACCGCAGATACATGTCTTCTATCCCGGCTGCCCCCAGCAGTCTGGCTCTCACTGCCCCCGGGCCGCTGCGATACCTGTCCATACTACCGAGACAGGCGCCGGCCGCCCTGCGCGCCACCGTCGGGATCCATCTGATCCTGTTCCAGCTCCGCGCCAGAGAGCCGTAAGTATTGTACCCGCAGAACAACTCATCCCCGCCGTCTCCACTCAGAGATACCGTCACGTGCTCCCGCGTCATTCTGCTCACCAGATAAGCAGGGATCTGCGAGGAATCCGCAAAAGGTTCCCCGAACATGCCCGCCAGATGCGGGATCACATCCCGGGCCTCCTTCTCCGTAATATACAGCTCCGTGTGATCCGTTCCCAGATGCGCCGCGATCTGCTTCGCCACATCGGCCTCATTGAACTTCTCATCCCACATGCCGATCGTAAAGCTCTTCACCTTCCGCTCACTCAAGGACTGCATCAAAGCCACCACCGTGCTGCTGTCGATTCCCGCGGATAGAAAAGCACCCACCGGCACATCCGCCATCATCTGTCCGCGGATCGATTCCTTCAAGAGGCGTTCCAGCTCCCTGGACGCCTCCTCCTCACTTCCTTTAAAAAGCTGCGCCTGTCCCATCAGCGCCGTCTCATACATGGACCAGTAAGTCTTTGTCTCATACTGCCGGAAGGGACAGCGGATCTTTAAGATCTTTCCCGGCTGCAGTTTCCAGATCTTCTCATAGATCGAATAGGGGGCCGGAATATAACCGTACCGGAAATACTGCCGCAGGATCCCCGTATTTATCCCGTTGTCAAACCCGTCCAGAGCTGTGATGGAGTTTAAGTCCGAGGCAAATACAAACCGTTCTCCCCGCACAAAACCATAATATAACGGCTTCTCCCCCACCCGGTCACGGGCCAGCGATAACACCCGCTCTTTTTTATCATATACCGCTATGGCGAACATCCCTTTTGCCATGGCAAGTGTTTTCTCCAATCCATATGCAGAGACTGCCTCCAGAAGCACCTCCGTGTCAGACGTGCCTCTGAAAGCAGCCACTCTCCGCTCTTCAAGCAGCCTTGCACGGATCCTCCCGTAATTATAGATTTCCCCGTTGTAGGCCATTGCATAACGTTCGTTATGCGAAACCATAGGCTGTGCCCCCGACGGTGTCAGATCCACAATGGAAAGGCGCCTGTGCCCGAGGACAACTTCCTCATCCTCCGATGCCCAGATCCCGGAAGCATCCGGCCCTCTGTGTAACATCCGTTCGTTCATCCGCTCTATATTCCGCTGCCAATCCGCTCCCCAATTACAAAATCCGGCAATCCCGCACATATATTCACCCTCTCCCGCCATAACGGCTCAGCCTCCGGCTTCCCCGTTACCAAATCTGCCCGTTCCCGGTCTCCTGCCTGTTCCGCTTCTCCTGCCTGACCGGTTTCTTTCTCACTCCATACCGTATCTTACTCCACGATCTTTGCGTGCTCTCCCCGCGCGATCCTGTCCGCAATAGTCACCCGCGCCGTCTCCATCTCCGTTTTCCAACGGTCGTAAGATTCCTCCCAGGACTTATACCCATCTTCCCCGCGTTTATCTGTAAAAGTATAGTGCTCCAGCAGATACTCCCGCAGAAAATCCGTGCACTTCTCAGCTCCTACGGCATTGGTATGGCTGCCGTAATCCGCAAAATCCTCTTCAAAAACAATCCCGATCTCTTCATAATGATTGTTCATATTCAGAAAACGGTAACCGCCGGCGGTCACGATCTCTTCCATATAATTATACATCTGCTGTTCTTCCAGCGATTCTCCGTAGGGAGAGACGATAAACAGCCCTTCTTTTCCCTCTTCCTGCAAAAAGGAGAGCAGATCCCGCAGGCACGCTTCCTGCTCCGGCGGGATGGCGCACTGTCCCTCTGCACCGCCGCAGTCCGGCATGGGCTGCGGTCCCACCTCATCCTTAAAGGTATAGCCCTTGTACGGATGGGCCCTTCGATATGTCATATTGGCCCACTCCGAAGGCAGGGCCAGCATCTTCCAGTTGGTGTGGTACTTCATGATATCCAGATAATAACTGAGCCTGCCCTCCTCGTCCTCTTCCGGCACCAGCGCCTGGATCGTCTTTATACGCTGTAATGAATAGCGCATGTTATCCGTCACACCTCTGGTGTATGCCATATTTTCCCGCATCCCTTCGTCCTCTATGGTAAACATCCGCATCTCAAAAACATACAGCGAAGGCGACTGGCTCTTCTCCGTCTCCTCCACAAGATACTTCATGGCGGCCGGGCGCTGCACATTAGAAGACAGCGGATACATGGCGATCCCGGTCTCCCCCCACAGCTTCGGCGCCGCATAGTAGGGGAACACAGGACTTGAGCCGATCATCACGATATCCAGCGAGTCTTTCTTCTCCGCATAAAATCCGGAAAAACGGTCCTTCACGTCACCGTTCGTCCTTACCATATAAGATACCGGCACAAGCAGCAGCAGAAAGATTCCCACAAATCCCGCTATCTGCACAGCAGTCCCTAATTTACTCTGCTTCATGCTGTCCTCTCCTTCCACAGGTTCATCCCATGATCTTTTCAAAGTATGCCTGCCACAATCCGTTCACCCGCTCCGGCGCCAGCCGTTCCTGAATCTTCGCGGCTTCCCTGCCCAGCCGGTCCCCGTAATCCGGATCCCCCAGCACACGATCCATGGCCTGCACCAGCGCTTTCCCGTCTCCCGCCGGAATGATCAATCCATTCATACCATCTGTTATTAACTCGACAGTGCCCCCGCTCGGCACATCCGTAGCGATCACCGGCAGCCCGCTTGCCAACGCCTCGATCAAAGCATTGGAAACCCCTTCCGAATAAGATGTCAACAGAAAAAGAGCCGCCCGCCGGGTCTGCCTGGCCACATCCGGAATCACCCCGGGCAGAAACACCCTGTCCGCCACACCAAGCTCTGCAGCCAGCGCTTCCAGATGCCCGCGCAGCTCTCCCTCTCCATATATAGTCAGCGTATACGCCGGATACCGCTTTGCCAGAGCCGCAAAGGCCCGGATCATCATCTCATGATTTTTGTTCGCATCCATGCGTCCCACGGACACGATCCGTTCCTCCCGCTTTCCTTCATATCTTGGTCTTATAAAATCAGGGTTCAGGGAGTTCGGTAAAATAACAGCCCGTTTCTGAACGATCCTGTGAAAAAAATAACGGGAACGTTCCGTCTGCAATATGATGCCTCCCGCAAGCGGAAAAAGAAGATTGGCCAGCAGCCGCATGAGCCGGCCCGGATATTCCTCCTTCGCCTCCCCCACCACAGACACCACCGCCTTCGTCTTTGTGAACATTGTCGTAACAACTGTCATGAAATTATTTTTGCCGATGCATGATAACACCAGGTTGGGTTTCTCCTTTTTCCAGATCCGGCGAAGCTTACTCACCCGGCGGCAGAAATTAATAATACGGCTGTTACTCAATTCCACCTCCGTCAGATCGGACAGGACTCTTCTCACCCCCGGCGGCAATGCATACTCTTCCGCTGCCGGAAACTGATACTGCGTGACCATAGTCACCTGATATCCTTTTTCCTGAAAATACCCGGCCAGATTTACGAATACCCGCTCGGCCCCTCCCTTATGCAGGGACCCGATATAAAAACATATGTGCTTTTTCCCCTTTTTTCTTTTCATCGTTTTGCATAAAATCCTTCATTTTTATTTTTAAAGAGTCAAATTTCGTGCTTTTTCTTCATTTCTCCTGCAAAACTTCCAAAAAACACCGTTTTTGTTAAATTTACATTTGTTTTCTTTGTTTAAATTGTATGCGCAATTTATATTATTGTCCGTCTTTTCTACTTTAAAACAATTCACTTTCCAAATCTGATCTTACTTTTTTACAGTATTCCACAAGTTATGATATCCCATATTTTGACAGCTGTCGCGTAATCAAAACCGTACACTGCAAAATATGCGGTTTTTCTGCATTATCCTCGAATAAAACACCATACAACTGCAGGAACCCCTGTTATCAACTCCTGCAGGCCATTCATTCAGAAACGCATATACGTCTCATACCACTGCTGGAATACAAAGAAAGACCACGTTATTTTTGAGTAATTTGCGCCCGTAGCCGGACCGGCATCACCTGTTTTTATATACTCCCCAACCTTGCCGGATACATACTCCGCATCAAAAACATCCTGTTTTTTCAGATATTCATAACTGCTGTAATCTGACAGCTGCTCCCGCAGCGGCCCCCGCAGCCACTTGTCAAGAGGAACACCGAAGCCTACTTTCGGACGCTCCAGCAGCTCCTTCGGAATATAATCATAGGCGATATCTTTCAGAATATACTTCTTACTGCCGCCTGCGTATTTGTACTTATGCGGAATCTTAAACGAGCATTCCATCACTTCTTTATCCAGGATCGGGCATCGGGATTCCAGAGAATACTTCATGGACGCACGGTCCACCTTGCAGAGAATATCCCCCGGCAGATACGTGTCCATATCGAGCAGCATCCTCCGGATCTGCCAGTCATGCACGCCGTATCCGCTCTCGGTCAGATACTGGACCGGCAGGGCCTCTTCTCCTGCCGGAAGTCTCTTTACCATCGCTCTGGCCCTGGCAGGATAGTTCCCGGCGCCAAACTGCGTCTTGCTCTCCCGCTCCCTGTTCCCGGCGATCACACGCACCTTAAAGGGCAGTCTCTCCTCCATATGCATCTGCCTGATCCCCGGCAGGTTGCACAGGCCGTGAACCATACCGCCCAGCCTGTCCAGTTTCTGAGCCTGTCCCACATTGTCATAAATATTGTAGCCGCAGAAGAATTCATCCCCGCCGTCCCCGGAGAGCGCAACCGTCACATGCTCTCTCGCCAACTGGGATACCATCATGGTCGCAATCTGCGAACTGTCCGCAAACGGTTCATCATAATACTTCGGGATGCTCTCCACCAGCTTAAACATATCCTGCTCGTCGATATAAAGCTCCGTGTGATCCGTTCCCAGATGCTCCGCCACGGCTCTGGCATATTTCGCTTCATTATATTTTTCCTCGTGAAAACCAATAGAAAAGGTCTTCACGGGGCTTTCCGAGCATGCCTGCGCGATCGCCGTCACCAGAGACGAATCATAACCGCCGCTCAGAAAAGATCCCAAAGGCACATCCGCGATCATACGCATCTTCACGGACTGCTTAAGAAGCGTCTTCAACTGCTCCTTCGCCTCTTTGTAATCCTCGATCCGCTCCGTCTGCGCCCGGTGGTAGGCCTCTTTGATATCCCAGTATTTCCATGTACTGATCCCGCCCTGATGAAACCGCAGGACCGCCCCCGGCTCTACCTTGTAGACATTCTGACAGATACTCTCGGGCGCATTGATATACTGCTGGAAAAGATATCTGGATAACACCCGCTCTTCAATTTTCGCCGTAAAACCCGGACACTTCATGATCGGTTTCAACTCCGAGGCAAACACAAGATCCCCATCCTCATACCAGTAGTAGAGCGGCTTCTTGCCGATCCGGTCCCGTACCAGATATACCTCCTGCGACTCCCTGTCGTATAAAGCGATGGCGAACATGCCGTTGAACCGCTCCAGGCACGCTATGCCCCATTTTAAATAGGCGGCTATGATCACCTCCGTGTCACAGTCTGACCGAAAGGAATAGTCCGCCAGTTCTTCTCTCAATTCCTGAAAATTGTAAATCTCTCCATTATATACGACAGAAATCCGTCTGTCCTCTGAATGCATCGGCTGGTGCCCCAGCTGCGACAGATCCAGAATAGAGAGCCGCCGCTGCGCGAATCCCACCTGCCAGCCGCCGCGCATCTCATAGATCTCCGCGCCGCTGTCGTCAGGCCCTCTGTGATACATCGTATCGTTCATCGCCCGCAGCTGTTCTTCCGTAATCCTCTTTCTGCTGATATAACCACATATTCCACACATAGACAGTCTCTTCCTCCACGGTCAACGCACGTCCTTCTCCAGAAAATACTCCTTATACTCCCCGAAGTCCTTGCACTCATGATCCACGGACTCCACCAGCTCCACGTACTTCTCCTGCAGCAGCGCCCTGTAATTCTCGAAATTATTGCATCCCTTCCTGCTCCAGGCGAAAGGATGCGTCAGAATCTGCACTTTATCATAACCTGTGATATTCTGCTCGTCCGGATATCCATAACGCCAGATATGGTTTGCATCCGACATATATTTGACCTTCAATTCCGTATCATCTGTTATTCTATCTGCAAATGTAAAGAAATCATCCTGATAGGCATTCAGGATCCCTTCCATCTTGATGTTCTCCCGCAGGATATCCTTCGACGGCCTGTGAACGGAGAATTCCGTGATCTCAAATCCGAACATTTCACTTAAGATCTCCATCTCCATTTTGATGCGCCCGCGGACCTGTTTCATGTCCGTCATCCCGTTCAGCGCAAAATGCAGGCCGATATGCTGCCCTCTCTCGTGCATATCCTTGATCATATCCATATTCTTCCGGGAAAGGATATTATAGGAGTTGTTCGTCCACTGGAAAAAGTATGTAGATACAAAGTCCATACTCTGCTCCACCCGCGCCATCTGATAGGCCCTGTCCACGCTGTACTCCACATCATGCCGCATGATAACGAACTTCTCCCGGCCAAGCGCCTCCGCATAACCGCAGTGCCTTCCGGTGGCCTGTATGATTCTGATGATCTCTCTGTAGTCGTCATATGAAAACATAGTATTTCCTCGCTTTTTGTCATTTTATCGGGAATTCCCCGGCCAGACCAGCGCCTGTCAGATCATTCCATACTGTGATTGTAACAGCACCCGGCCCGTTGGTCTACCATTTTTTTCAGGACAGGTCTGTCAGGGCAGCCGTCCGGCCTCCTGCTTCCCTGCCGCCGAATCTGTCCTTTCCGGTCATTGATATCCGTCACACAACTCTTCAATGTAGGCCTTCCACTGCTCGTAAACCGCCTGTCCGCCGGCCCTGTCGGCAATTTTGCGGGCTTCTCTTCCCAGCCTTTCCGCCAGCTCTCTGTCTTCGATCAGGCGCAGGATCCCCTCTTCCAGCGCCTTCTGGTCTTTGATGGGAATCAAAAGCCCGTCCTTCTCGTGGGTCATGATCGTGCGCGGCCCGCCGCAGGGGCAGTCTGTCGCCACGATCGGCAGCCCCAGCGCCATGGCCTCCATCAGCGCATTCGGCAGCCCCTCCCAGTCCGAAGTAAAAGCAAACAGCGCCGCGTCCGCCAGTTCTTTTTCCAGACTGTCGCTGGCCCCCATCAGGTGCACATAGGACCGGGCCTGGTTCTCTTCTATGATCCGCTCCAGAATCTCCTTCGTCCCGTCAAAAGAATCCCCGCCGTATATTTTAAGATCATACGCCGGATATTTCTTATGCACTTCCACAAAGGCCCGGATCAGCATAGGCTGATTTTTAAAATCCACCAGCCGCCCGGACTGCACAACCGTCTTCGTTCTCTCCGCCGGCTCCGGCACACCGATATACTTTGGATTGATGGGATTTAAGATGATCCGGGAATTCTCCTGCAGTCTCGGCGCAAAGAACGCCTTCGCCCCTTCCGTCTGGAACACACAGCCGTCCGCCCGCGGAAAAAGAAGCGGAATCTGTATTTTATCCGCCCGCTCTTCATAATGCCCGGCCGGATCGGTCCGAATAGAGATCAGCACCGGTATCTTGATGAAATAAGCCGCCATCAACCCTCTGTATAAGGCTTTTCGTGCAAAAGGGATCAGAATATCCGGCTTCTCTTTTTTCAGAAATTCTCTCAAATATTTGACCCGCAGATAAAACTGAATAAGGCGATGCTTTTTCTCATCGCCCTCCCGCAGTCCCACATGTACGCGCCTGACACGCTCATCCGTCTGAAACTCATTCTCACCGTACCACTCTGTGGCGATCAGGACTTCATAGCCGCCCGCCGCAAACTGGTTCGCCAGATTGGTAACCACCCGCTCCGCGCCGCCCTGTTCCAGGCAGTTTAAGTGAAATGCTATCTTTCTTGTCATAATATATAGTTTCCTCCGGTTATCCCGATATTCTCCCCCGTGACCGCCGCCGCGTCAGAGAGCAGCATATGCATGACCGGTAAAATATCATCCGTTGTTAAAAGGCGTTTCAGCGGCCCGGCAGTGCGCTGTTTCTCCAGGATCAGCTCCGGTATCTCCTGCAGGAATTTCGTCTCTATCATCTGCGGGGAGACGCCGTTTGCAGTAATGCCCTTCGACGCATATTCCGCCGCAATGTCTTTCATTAATCCAAGCAGGGCATACTTGGCCGCCACGTAGGGCGCCGCATACTTCGGATCCGGAATCTTCACGTAAGCCGACAGCATAAAGACGATCCTGCCGAATCCCGCCTTCTGCATGGCAGGCAGAAAGGCCCGCAGAATCTCCACGATACTGTAGAAAGACACCTGCATCATCTTTTCATAATCGTCCACCGTACACTTATGGAACCGGACACTGCCCGCCGGCGGTGACACCAGATGCAGCACATGTGTCGGCGCAGGCGCAGATGCCTTTACCGCTTCCACAAATCTCTGCACACTGCCGCGGTCACCAAAATCCGCCTGTACCGGCGTTATCCTGTCCCCATAGTCTGCCCGCAGAGCGGCAAATTTATCATTATCATGGTGATAATGCGCTATGATCCGCGCATACGCCTGTCCCTTTTCCCTGATATAGGCCGTCCCCAGATCGGAAGAGGCCCCGGTTATCAGAATCACTTTATCCATCGTCTCATTCACTTCCCTGTTCTCCCTGGTCCAGCATCTTGATCTGCATGGTTCCCTTCGACACCTTTTCCCCGCTCTGATCCGTGATCAGCAGCTTCACGATCAACATGCGGCAGGCCTCTTCTTTTTCCTTGACCACGCCGGATACGGTCAGGGTGTCTCCCACATACACCGGCCGCAGGAACTTACTCTCCACGCTGTGGATCAGGCTGTATTTTCCCGGCAGGTACACGCCGGCCAGCGTGGAATAGAAGGAGGAAGTCAACATGCCGTAGACTACTTTATCCGCATAGTGCCTCGTCCGCGCATACGCCGCATCCCTGTGGAGCGGGTTCACATCCCCCGTGATCCTCAGAAACTGCTCCATCATCTCCTCTGTCAACGTCACCTGAAAGGCTTCTGTGTGCCCTGCTTCGATCTGCTCATAGGTATATTCGTTCATCTGCTCCCCTTTTTCCAAAAGCAGGCTGCGCCTGCTGCCGCCTGTCCTGTCTACGGCATCCGCTCCAGAATGATATCTACCATCTCGCCTACGTTCTTCATCTCGTTGGCCTCTCCGACGGTAAATTTGACCTGAAAACGCTTCTCCACAGCGATCACCAGATTGATATGTTCGAAGCTGTCCCAGTCCTCGATATCATTGGCCGTCGTCTCGTCGTTTACCTCAATACTGTCATCGTCAAACACATACTGAAACACTTCGTTCAGATTTTCGTACACTTCCTGTCTCGTCATCTCTCTTGTCCTCCGCATCCGTTTACCGCGATCACACGGTTTTTCTTCTCGTATCCCTCCGTCAGCACCAGACGCCATTTCGTATTTCCCGCGGCGTCCTCCTCTATTTTATCAAATCCCTGTCGGGAATAAAACTCCTTTACCATGGCATTTTTTGCCGTGGGATAATAATAGCCCCGAATCTCCGTGATACCGGCTTCCATACAACGCTCCGCCAGCGTATCCATCATCGCGAACTCCATATCCCTTTTGAGTACGCGGCAGCTCATGATCCAGAGATCCATATGTAAGACCTGCTCCTGCCTGTGTCCGATCACCACGGAGATCACCCCGTTATCTCCGAACTTATCTTCCAGCTTTCCATAGAGCGTGATATAGGCCGGATCGGCCGCCACCGCCTCGATCTCCGGCTGGCTGTAGCGTCTGGTCGTCAGGTTGAACTGATTGCTCTTATTGGTGAGCTGTGCGATCCGCGCCATGTACACCGCAGTAAACGGCCCGATCTCCGCTTTCATGGCAAGGGCCTTCAAATACTCCTCATAATCTGCAAAGGCGGCCTGCTCCTGCTTTCTTCTGTCGTTTTCCTGATACATGGCCGTGCGCCTTCTGTCATCCTCCGACAGACCGGTCACCTCGAAGAAACCGGAGCGGTCGATGATCTTCGCATAGTGGGCCGGTTCCGCCGGCATCTCCGGCACCGCCGCGCCCGGCACCTGCGCCCTGACAATCTCCCGTTCCGCCGGGTTGTCATCCACAAACACCATGCTGTCCGGCATCAGATTCAATTCCTCCGCGATCTGCAGCAGGTTCCTGTCCTTCGGCTCCCAGTTCGCCTTGATCTTGATAAAGTCATCGGGACGCAGCACCCCCGCAGGATGGTTCAGCCCCGCGACCGCATTTTCATGATCATTCTTGGAAGCGATATTCAGCAGAATACCGAACTCTTTATAGGCTTTCAGATATTCCTGAAATGCACAATAAACCTGCCCGGCGGATGTTTCATGCCCCAGCACCAGATTTTCAACGCCGTCATCCCCCACGACACCGCCCCAGAGCGTATTGTCCAGATCCAGAACAAAGGCCTTCTTGTTTTTGCCATAGACGGATTTGATGATCTTCGCCACGCTGAACGCGAATTCCGGAATCGCCGGCACGCAGAGCGCATACTTGTAGCTGTGCCAGTAAAAAGGATCCGACCACTGCTCCAATCCGTACTGTGCCGAGAGATAATTGATATCATGAATATAGAAATGTTCCGTCCGCTGTGCATACTCATAAAATTTCAGATTCAGGCGCGTCACATAATTGACCCTGCCGTGGATATCGCTGGCGTCCCTGCTGCCCATCATGCGGTAGTAGGGATATTCCATATTGTTCTGGATGATCACACAGTGGTACACCGCCGCCAGTCTGTCCCACATCTGCTCATATCTGCGGTATTCCTGCATAAGCAACTGCTCCACCGTCTCCGCAGAGTCACTTATCTTCGGAAAATCCGCGATATTGCGGATCGTCGTATGGAGATAGACCACGTCCGGTGCAAACGCCTCCAGCGCCGGATTGGGAAACATGGCGTCCTGATAATACTGGTCAAACTCCGACTCATAGAACTCCGGTTTGATCCCGTATTGCAGTAAAAAGAGTTCCAGCATCAACCTGATATCCCTCGTCGTGGAACCGCCGAGAATGGCGATCTTCTTGTGCAGGCAGCTCTTTTCGTCCAGCTGTGCAAGCAGCTGCTTTCTGATCGACTTCTTCTTATGATACAAATATTCACTGTCAAACGGGTATTCCAGTTCTCGCATTCCCTCGTACTCCTTCTTCTGTCATCCGATAGATTCTTCTTACTGCCTGCCGCCCTGCAGCTTCGCCAGATAGTCCTGTATGTTCTCTGCCGTCACGTACTGCCCGAATCCTTCATCGCGCAGGGATTCGATCCTCTGCCGCTCCGCATCCCCCAGCGTATCGCTCCACGTCTGCCGGGCATCCGCATCCGCTCTGCCGCCGTTTTCTCCGATCCCCTGCTCCAGCAGATAGATCATACTGTCCCCGACCTGCGGCTTATAATGGCTGATATCATGGAAGTTCTCCATGCTGCACGTCACACTGTTATGCCCGCCGAAGCTGTAAAAGTCCGTCACCTGCGCCAGCTGTTCCAGAAAATCCAGATACCCCCGCTCCACTGCCTCATCCCAGCGGACATAGAATTCCGGATTCACGAACACCACCAGCTCCACGCCGTTCTCCCCGCACAATTCCTTGATCTGCGCGATGTCCGCAAGCGCCTCCCCGCCGTACCAGGCAAAATAGTTGGGCCATTCCTCCTGCGCCAGACTCTCCGCCGTCAACTGCGTATCCAGATAGTAATTGCCCGTCGAATACAGCCGCTCGTGAAATGCCGGCTCCTCCCCCGTATAGGCGCAGATCGTCTCCAGAGACTGCAGCGCCACGGAAGCGTCCAGATAGTCCAGCAGGAACAAAAGCCCCGCCTCATCGGCCCGGAAAGGGCGTCTGATCAACTGATCGTCATGAATCGACGGGTCTACAAAACAGCTTACATCGTCAATGCCCAGATAGACCCTGCGCACCTGCACGCCGGCATCGAGAAAAGCCCGCAGATTCTCATAGCTTTCTGCCGGAAGCCCTTCCGAATAATACATATTATAACACGTATCGTCTATTTTGGCAGCATCCATGGAGCCTACTCTGGAATTACCAAAAATGAACGTGTCGTATTTTTCCGGATGATGAAGTATGTACTGCGTCTTCACATAGTTTTTATTCGGCTCCACGCCGTTGTCCCTGACGCTGCTCCAGTGAAATACATTGTACGGGTCGATCGTTATGGACACCCCACACACAAATGCCACACACAACAGGCCCAGCAGACACAATTTGGCAGCCAGCTTCCTTTTCATCCCTGTCCCTCCATATCAGTCGTTGCCGCAAACAATGGAACCGCTCTCAAAATCCTAAAATCCGGCATAGATAAAACTCTGTCCCCCTGTGCTCAGTGACAGCAGGATCATCCCGCACACCAGCACATAGGCCGCCCAGCTTAACACGCTCTTCCGCTCCGTGATCCACCGGAAAACGTCAATTCCCCTGTTCTGCATAAGCTCCACCGCCGCCAGAACCACCAGCCCTGCGCAGAGCAGGATCAGGTTCGTCATGCCCAGATCCCCTTTGACCTGGCTGAACCCTCTCTGACTGAAATGTGTCACCCCTGCGCGCAGCACTCTGATCACCTCTCCCATATCCGCAGCCCGGAAACAGATCAGGCCGATGCTGAAAATGAAAAATGTCCGCAGCCGCTGAAACGTGATCCACCACAGGTTCTTCGGGTTAATGTGCAGCTTTTTCACCAGATTCTGCAGTGATTTCCCGCACATATTCCCGGTGATGATCACAATCCAGAACCAGAGTCCCTCCCCGATGATAAATTTCCAGCCGCTGCCATGCCACAATCCCATGGAAAGCCAGAGAACCAGCATACCAAGATAGGTCGGGATCCGTTTCCCCCATTTGCGCCCCAGCTTTTTGCGGGAAACTTCCCCCAGCCTGACCCAGCAGTCGGATTTCAGCACGGGATCCATGATATAGTCTTTCAGCCAGGTGCCCAGCGTAATATGCCACCTCTGCCAAAATTCCTGAATCGTGGTGGCAAAGAAAGGATTGCGGAAATTTTCCGGCAGCCTGATCCCCAGACATTCCGAAGTCCCCAGAATGATGTCCATGCAGCCCGAGAAATCCGTATACAGCTGTACGGAAAAGCAGAATATCCCTGCCCAGATCAACAGCAGATGGCTGGATTCATAATGTCCGTAAACAGAATCGACGATCAGGCCCAGCCTGTCCGCGATCACCATTTTCTTAAAAAGTCCCCACGCCATCCGTTTCAGCCCGTGGGTCACCTGTCCATAGTCAAAAAGATGCTCCCCATACAACCCGGCCTGAACCTGCTTATACCGGCTCACAGGGCCGGACGTCATCTGCGGAAAATAACAGGCAAAGAGGGCAAACTTCGGCAGGCTCGTCTGCACCATGCCCACCTTCCAGTAGCAGTCCAGCAGATACCCCGTAAGCTGCAGTGTATAATAGCTGACCCCCAGAGACGCCACAATATGTACGGAGCCGCCGACGGCGCCCTGTCCGAACCATCCCCGCACCGCGTTCACATTCCACAGGATAAACCCATAATATTTCAATCCCGCCAGCAGCCCGAAGTTCAAAAGAAGTGCCCCGGTCAAAATCCACCTGGCCTTCCCGGCATTCTCCTCCCTGTGGATCGCCAGCGCCGCATAATAGACGCTGACCGTAGACACAAGCAGATAAAGAAGCGTATACCCCTCCCCCGCCAGACAATAGAACACCAGACTGACCGCCAGCAGATAACCGCTCTGCCACTTCGGCCGGATCAGATAATAGACCGTAAACACCACCGCCAGAAATGCCAGATATGAGAAAGACGTTATCGTCATATCATACTCCCTCCCTGCACCGGAATGTATAGCCAAACAGCACCGGAAACGCCGCAAACAATCCATACGCATAGCGGAATTCATTGCTCACCGGCGTCGCCAGAAGCAGTGACCCCAGCATCATGATGAACGGAATATAGATAAGCACATGCTGTCCCCTGCGCACATAGGCAAGATAGGCAAGGCCGAATACCATCACCCACGTATTCAGGCCCAGCCGCCACACCCGGTTGTACAGATCCTGAAAATCCATCAAAAAGTCATGCATGGCCAGCTCGTCATCGTAGGAAAAGAGCTTCCTCTGCGTCGTGATGCCGAAGGGATTATCCACCATAAAATACTCCCCGTACACATACTCATAATCCCGCTTGGTAAAAGCCCAGTAGCCGCATGTCTGCCGCACTTCCGCCACCATATACTGTAAGGGGTTGCGCAGGCCGACTCTCAGCCACAGCTTGAAATACTCCCATTTGTTGTCCGCGATCACCTGCTGGTCGCCCGCCTCCCGTATGAAATTCTTGACAATGTCAAAAAACCACGGATTATAGTACTCCCCTACCTGTTCCACCGGCACCACCCGGTCGATCATCGCGATCTCCTCTTCCGTAAGGCTGCCGCCTTTCAGATAAGCGCACAGAAGATGCTGCGTGGGCATCGTCAACCCCTCGATCGTATCCGGCGGCTCCACATGAAGCGCCCCCAGCACCGGCCCCCTGTAAAGCAGAAAACACACCAGCACGCCGCACACACAGGCAAAAGTCCTGACCGGAAACTTCCGCCGCCACATCCTCACAGAAAGCAGGACAAACGCCGTTCCCAGGAAAATAAAAATACCGTTGCTCCGCAGAAGACACAGCAGAACCCCCGCCGCAAAGTAAGCGCCCCATCTTAACCAGGATCGGCCCGGCCCTTTACGGATGTCCGCTTCCTTATCCGCTTCCCTGTCCACGTCCAGATCAAACGCCGCCGTCATCCAGGCAAACAACAGCAGGACCGCCGTAAAGATCATATCTTTCCCCATAAAGATCGTCATCAGGCCGTTGATCGGCAGCAGCGTATAAAATACCGTGGCCAGCACAAGCCACAATACACGACTTCCCCGCCGGTACAGCCAGTACAGGAAAAACCCATATACCATAGCCATCACCAGCATCTGACAGAAGGTGTAAAATGCCGCACCGCCCGTATAAGTGCCGGACAGCCGGCAGCCCGCCGTAAACAGCACTTTCATGATCAATGTATGGAAATAGGGATGATGATTCGAAGGCGGCGCCCAGCCCAGGATCTGCTCAATCTGCCACACCACGTCATTGCTCAGCCAGCCGGGGTAATACATCAGATAATAAGGCAGGTAACAGAGCAGACAGATTCCTGTAAAAAGAAGATACAGATACCATTTTCCGTTTCTTTCTTTCTGTTCCGGGAGTCCTCTCAGAAACGGGATATACTGCATGATCGCATCCCGCTGGGAGATCGCCATGCACAATACCACGAGTACCGCATAACTGCCAAGAAACCACCCGCCTGCTCTGCCCAGATTGTGCACGATACCCAGGGACTCCGCCTTTTCCAGCTGCCCCAGCATCGCGGCGACGGTATAAAACATGGCGAAAGGCAAAAGGATCAGAAGCTGTCGCTTTTGCGGTAGATGCAGTTTATGATGTTCCGTATGTACTCCCATTCCCTCTTCCCTCTGCTCCTTCGTTTCCTTCTATACGATCACCTGTACGTTCCCGGACGCATCTGTGCACTGCCCTGCGCATCACAAGTGCGCCCTTTGCACAGCATCGCTATGCCCACCCGCGTATTTTCTCAATATAGGATTCTGCCGTATAATCTCCGGCGCGCTTTAACGCCATCTCACGGTAATGCTGCATCCTGTCCTGATCCTCCAGCAGAGCGATGATCTGTCCTGCCAGGTCACGCTCTTCTTCCGTGATATGCAGCGGGTCAAAATCCGGTTCCGGCTCCATATTCGGGATCAATATGCCGTACCGGTCTTCCAGAATCTCCCGCGGCCCCGTCTTACAGTCCGTGGCGATCACCGGAAGCCCCATGGACATGGCTTCCACCATCGCATTGGGAAACCCTTCGTAATAGGATGTCAGCACATACAAAGTACCTTTTTTCAAATACGGATATGGATTTTTCTTTAACCCTGTAAAAAAGACGTCCTCATTGACTCCCAGCTTCTCCGCCAGCTCTTTATAAGGCTCGAATTCCCCTTTTCCTATGATCATCAGTCTGGTGTCCGGCAGCTTTTCATGTACCAGCGCAAAACTCTTAAGCAGGTGCCAGAACCCCTTGACGCTGTCCTCGCGCCCCATGGAGATCAGGATGCGGCCTTCCTTCCAGGGCAGCTCTGCCTCCTCACGCCCGGAAAGCAGCTTCACCTCTTTGATATCAAAAGGATTCTGCAGGGTCACGGCCTTCCCGCACCGATACTGCTCCTGCACTTCACGGCAGATCGTCTCGGAACAGCAGACTACCATGTCCGCACACCGGCAGAAAAGCCGTATCTGCTTCGGATTCCCCATATCCATATAGCTGCGGATCCCGAGCCACATCTTTGCCCGGCCGCCGGAAGCGATATTGGCCAGATTGGCCGTCGGCCCGAAGCTGTACGCGATATCAATCTGCGCTTCCTTCTTCAATTTACGCAGCCGCATACCGCGTCTGAGCACATTGATGACCTTGGCGATCACACCCGGACGGCTCGGCAGCCGCAGATCCACCACCGGAATGCCCTTGATATCGTAGGCGATGCTGCGGGAATCAAAAATGGCGATCTGCACATCAAAGTAAGGCTGCAAAAGCCTGGCCGTAGCCGCGCATACCTTTTCCAGTCCTCCCTGATGCAGGGACGGCACGATCAATAACAGCTTCTTCATAGCCCCGAACGCTCTCCTTTCCACAAATACCCTGACTCTACAAAATAAAGATCATCGACCGGTCATCCCTGCAAACGCTGTTTCTCAGATTCGCAAAATGCATCGCACCTTCCGTTTCGATAAAACACCCGATACGCATCGGCCTGTGTCTTCACATCAAAACCGGCCGCCCGCATGATCCCGGAAGTATCCTGACGCTCGTAGGCTGCCTCGGCCTGTATTCTTTCCGCCCACACTGCCGCCGGCTGTTCAATCGCAAGCCATGTCACCTGCTCTGTGGCCTGTGCCTCTCTCGTGACGGTATCTGAGACAAGACATTTAAGTCCCGCCGCCTGTGCCTCCACCAGCACACCCGGCAGTCCCTCAAAAAAAGACGGCAGCACGAAGAAATCCATCGCCTGATAATAATCCTCCGGCTTCTTCTGATTGCCCAGAAACCTGACTTTGTCTTCTATACCGAGTGCCAGGCATTGCTCCCGGATCCTTTCCTGATCCGGCCCCTCTCCCAGCAGAAGCAGTACCGCATCCTGCCTCAGCCTGCACAGCGCAGCGAAAATATCGATCAGATAAGGATGATTTTTCTGATAATTAAACCGTCCTACATGCCCCAGCACCAGTTTTCCGTTCAGGCCCAGCTGCTCTCTGACTTCCGCCCGCTTCTGCGGGTGAAAGACAAACCGCTCCACATCAATGGCGTTGTGAATGATCTGCACTTTGCCCTGCCGCATCGCCGCCCTGCCAAACACATCCTCGCCCGCAGGCTCAGAGCAGGCAAAACAATGATCCGCCTTCCCCGCCAGCCCCCGCCGGAAAAACTTCGTGGCCAGCCCTTTGGCCCCTTTCTCAACCCCTGCATTTCTGGAGTGTGCCACCGTCACAGCCACGCCGCACCGTTTCGCGATCGGCAGGTAAATTCCCGCCGTACTGGTCATATGTCCCTGCACCACCCGAAACTCGTGATGCCTCTCAAAAAACTGCCGCACCGCCCTGCGATACGCAAAATAATTGTACACCTTAAATTTCGGGAGCACATAGATATGTCCGCCCAGCCGCCTGATCTCCTCGTCGTAAAACTCCGGCTTCCTTCCGCACCACTCATCGACACCGGCCTCCGCGAAATGACCGCCCGCCTCTCCCGAAGCGCCTCTGTGCACATGATTCATGCTTTCACTGTGAACCAGAAAGTCAAACTGGATCTCGGCCCTGTCCATCTGCCTGTACAGATCCATGATACGACTCTCAGCCCCGCCAAGCCCCACGCCCCCCAGCACATGAAGCACCCGTATTGTCTTTCTCATGGTTTTCCTCCACACTCATACCTGCAGTCTGAGCGTCCGGCCTCAAATCAACAGATCCCCAACCACAATCTCTCTCCCGCTCTCATAACGGTCGATCAGCAACGATCCATCCACCGTCCGCACCACCGGCTTTTTGTCAAACACATCTATCACCTCACCCGGGGCATAAGCCGAGAAATCAATCATCTCGTCAAAAGGATGCGCCTCCCACACGATCACCTTCTCTTCCCCGATCATGGCATAGGCCCCCGGAAAAGGAGCCGCCACCCCGCGGATCAGATTATAGATATCCCTTGTCCGCCCGCGGAAGTCAATCTTCCCATCCGCCGCCGTGCGCTTGTTGTACCAGGAATCATAATCCTTCGACTCCGTGCGAATCACAATATTGTCTTCCGCATAAGCCTTTAACAGCTTCCGGATAAGGTTTTTGGAACAGATCATATTCTTATACTGTGCCGTCCGGATGTCATCGTGGGGTGTAATGGAAAACATCTCCGTCGCAAACACATTCGGGCTGTCCGCCTTTTCATCATAACGGAACATATTCAGGTTAAATCTTGTATCTCCCAGAATGATGGACCAGTTAAGCGGCGATCTTCCTCTGCCGAACGGCAGATAACCGCAGTTTCCGTGAAATCCATAAATTCCATACTGGAAGGCATCCAGAACAGAAGGCGGGATCAGACGCTGCCACCCCATGGAGATACCGATGTCGAACGCATTCTCCGCGATAAACTTCTGCGTCTTCTCATCCGTCAGGAAATAGCTGTCCGCCTCGTGAACCGGAATCCCGTACTTCTCCGTCAGCACCGACAGCCCCTTATACCCCGACACCTGATTCTTCTTCGTCACCTCCGGGCTGATCGTGATCACCAGATCCACCGGGCAGATCTGCTCCTGAATAAAGCTGACGATATTCTCCGATGTATCCTTCACGCCGAACACCACTACCTTATATTTCATACCTGTCTCTCCCTTCGCTTCACGCCTTCATCAGATAATGCTCATACAGATAATCCTGCATATTTACATATTCCTTCACTCTTTCATAATTGTCCAGAACGGCCGGCAGCATCGCCTCATACCGCTCCCGTGTGCACTCCGCGATCAGGCTCTCAGCCTCCTCCAGATCCGCGCTCCCCAGCAGTATCATACCGTCTGTATTAAAGAAATCCCCGATCCGGCGCGCCCCCAGATATACCGGCACGGTCTGCGCCGCGAAACAACTCGTGAGCCGCTCCGAGAAATAGTAATCCGAAACATCATTCTCTATGATCATTGAAAAACGATAACGGTTCAACGTCTCATCGACCTTCTCCACGTAGCCGCCGCCGTCAAACCTGCCGAACGTATCCGCCAGCCCTTCCCGCTTGCACAGCCGGGCCAGCTCCAGCCGGAAACGATGCAGCGCACACATCACCTTGTCCGAAGACAGGATTGACAGATTCCTGTCCTTCTCCCGATACCGCCCTTCCCGCATCTCACTGTTCCAGATGCCGGCCGCCACCGGATAGAATCTGGCATTCTCGATCTCGTTTAATATCCTGTCATCATAAGTAAAAATATAGCGGAAGTCCTTTTCCAGCCCCCGGTTCCTGTGGAACACCTCATAATCCTTCGGCACGATCGTGCGCGACTCCGTCAGCATCCCGTATTTCACAGCCGGCTTTCCCAGAGTCCCCGTCATTGCCTCCGGCCCATAAAAATGCGTATCCAGCCCGTAATTATACCGGTCCCAGAAAAAATACTTCCCTTCATGCCCAAAAGGGGCATGCCTCGAGTGCCTGTTTTTGATAAAATAGGTCTCCAACGGATGCCCCTCAGCACTATATATTTTTGGCATTGTGCCGTCAATATCGTACTCTCTCTCAATCTGAATCCGATATTTTCCAAGTCTTAATTCCATACTGCTTCCGATTCCCTTATACCTTAACCAATTTTATTACCTCATGATTTATACTTACAGCTTTTGCTCTGTTTACCAGAAAAATGACACTTCAAGGCTCTTCTGGATCTACCCCAAATACTCCTTATACCAGTCAATCGCCAGCGTGATCCCCTTCTCAAAATCAAACTCCGGATCATACCCCAGCAGTTCCCGCGCCCTGCTGATATCCGCATTGGAATCCCGCACGTCTCCTTTGCGGGCCGGCCCGTAGTGCGGCTCCACATCTTTACCCAGTGCCTTACACAGATACTTATAGATATCGTTCAGGAACAGCCGGCCGCCCGCACCGATATTGAACGCCTGTCCTGCCGCCTCGCCGGACGCTTTGCAGGCCCGCAGATTCGCCTCGATCACATTGTCGATATAGGTGAAATCCCTGGACTGCATACCGTCCCCGTTGATCGTAGGCACTTCCCCATGCAGAAGCTGCTTTAGAAACTTCGGGATCACGGCCGCATACATGCCGTCCGGATCCTGCCTGCGCCCGAACACATTAAAATACCGCAGTCCATACGTATCCAGTCCGTACAGTTCCTTATAAAGCCGCCCGTACTCCTCGTCCACCTTCTTCGTCAGCGCGTAAGGAGAGATCACATTTCCTTCCCGGCCTTCCCTCTTCGGCAGTTCCGTGGAATCACCGTACACCGAAGAGCTGGAAGCATAGACGAACTTCTTCACGCCGCACACCCGCGCCGCCTCCATCATGTTAAGCGTCCCGCGGATATTGATCTCCTCATACAAAAGCGGCATCTCGATACTGCGCGGCACACTGCCCCAGGCTGCCTGATTGAGCACATAGTCAACGCCCTCCATCGCCTTCCTGCAAGTATCCAGATCTCTGATATCCCCTTTGATAAAAGTAAATCTCTCCTGCGTCAGAAACGGCTCGATATTCTCATATTTGCCTGTAGACAGATTGTCCAGACAGCGCACCGTATACCCCATATCAAGCAACGCCTCGCAGAGATTGGAGCCGATAAAACCGGCGCCGCCTCCTACCAGAAATAAACTGTTTTCCTCAAATTTAATATCACGGTATCCCATTTTTTCCTCCATTGCCTCCCTTCAACCCTTTTGCCGCCATATCCGCAGGATCCCCGGCGTCCTCAGTGCCCACTCTCTGACCAGCAAAAATCCCGCCGTATAGAAAAATGAAAATCCATACACCATATAGCGCGAAAGACACATGATCGTCATGGACGCCGCACAGACATTGGCCGCAATAAAGAGCAGCGCCACGCCCATTGCCCAGACAGTATCGCTCCTCTTAAAGCGCCGGATCTGCCATATGGACAGTCCCACCGCTCCCGCATAGAACAGCAGCGCCACCCAGTTGATCAGCGGATGCACCACCGCCACGCTGCGGATAAACCCATAAGTGCACAACAGCACATAATCGTAAAGCCACTGCCCGAAACATACCGGAAGCAGCTTTTTTAACATAATACCGGCCATCTCGTCGGACATACTGCTCTGCTGGTAATAATCAATCTGTCCCAGACCGAAATAATAGGCCGACAGATCCGCCTCCAGTACCTGGAATTTCAACGCGTCGTGAGAAGCCTCCAGATGCTGTGCCCGCTCGGTAAAAGTATCCCCGCCATACTTGTAATTGGCCTCCAGCGCATCCGCTTCCTCATAAAAACGCTCAAAAAATGCCCGCTCCAGACTATCCGCCTCGAAGACCTCTCCGTCTTCTCTGTCACAGGCGTAGATCACATTGGTCAGCGTGTTGACCTGCCCGTAGGTATTACCCATAAAATATCCTGTAACGGCATAATTATACACATGGACCGTCAGACTGCGCAAACCAAAAACAGCCGCTGTCGCAAACACCGGAAGGAGCACGCTGCCCGCCAGCCTCCGCCAGCCATTCTGCGGCAGACCGCCTCCGCACTCACCCGTTGTCCCGGCCCTCCTGTGCGCCGCCATCCCCGGAAACGCCTGCAAAAGCAGCAGCACCAGCCACATCAGGATCGTAGTCATCATCTGCCCTCTGGTCATGGACAGCAGAAAGGCAAATACCAAACTGAGTACCCGGTCCCTTATCCTGCCCTCAAACAGCATCCGCAGCAGAAAATACAGGAAGAACTGGAATAACGGAATACACAGCGCTTCGCTCATCACCGAATTTTCCAGAAAAATATGCAGCGCCGACACATAGCGGGTCATCAGATGCGGCACGATCTGGAGCAGCACGACTACCAGCTCTTCCCACAGCCGCAGTTTAAAATGGGCCGCGATATATTCCGCCAGCACCCAGATGCTGACCGCCGTCAGCAGATTCTGCGCCGCAGCCGCCACCGTCAGATACCCTTCCCCGCACCACATGCGGAAAAACGCCAGAAACAGCGGGTACAGCGGTTCTCTGTGTATATGCATCGCAATGTACTGTTCGGAATCGTTATAGACGCCCACACCGTAAGCCGCAAGCATTCCCAGAAAAAATGCCAGCAGGCCCGCCAGAATACACCACGAACTGATCGGTTTCTTTTTCAATCCTACAATCTCCAATACAGATAATCCTCTGTCTGATATTCGTTCCTGTCCAAAAGTCCCTTGATATCAAGCAGTACTTTCCGCTTGTGCGCGGCCTGATAAAAACCGTCAATCTCCTTTTTATGAAGCTTCAGGAACTGGTCATGGGCCACCGCAATGATCACCGCATCCATGTCATGGACATCCGCCATCGTCTGGAACGTAATGCCGTACAGCCGTTTCGCCTCATCGGCATCTGCCGCCGGATCCACCACCACCGGTTCGATTCCGTACTCACCCAGTTCTTTATAGATATCGATCACCTTCGTATTTCTCGTGTCCGGGCAGTTCTCCTTGAACGTAAAGCCCAGGATCGCCACCTTCGCATGTTTGACCGGAATGCTCACCCTGATCAGGCTCTTGACCAGACTCTCCGCCACATACTTGCCCATATCGTCATTGATCCTTCGTCCGGCCAGGATGATCCGGGAATGATACCCCAGCTCTTCCGCCTTATATGTCAGATAATAGGGATCCACGCCGATACAGTGCCCGCCCACAAGCCCGGGCATGAATTTCAGGAAATTCCACTTCGTTCCGGCCGCTTCCAGCACCGCCTTCGTGTCGATGCCCATTTTATGGAAGATCATAGAAAGTTCATTCATAAACGCAATATTGATATCTCGCTGGCTGTTCTCAATCACCTTGGCCGCCTCCGCCACCTTGATGGACTCGGCCCGGTACACACCCGCATCCACCACCAGCTCATAGACCTTCGCCACCGTCTCCAGCGTCTCCTCATCCATACCGGACACGATCTTCGTGATCGTCTCCAGCCGGTGCACCTTGTCGCCGGGGTTGATCCGCTCCGGCGAGTAACCAATCTTAAAATCTACCCCGCATTTAAGCCCAGACTCCTGCTCCAGGATCGGCACACAGATCTCCTCTGTCACACCCGGATAGACCGTGGATTCAAATACCACCACGGATCCTTTCGTCAGATTCCTGCCCAGAATACGGCTGGCCCCCTCCACCGGTGTCAGATCCGGCGTATGATCCCTGTTGACCGGCGTCGGAACAGCCACGATATGGAACTTCGCCTCCCGCAGCTTCGACGCATCCGCCGTAAACTCCACAGTTGTATGTTTTATTACCTCGTCCCCCACCTCATTGGTAGGATCGATGCCGTCCAGATACATCTGAATCTTCTTCTCGTTCAGGTCAAAACCAACCACCTTGATCTTTTTTGCGAAAGCCACCGCGATCGGCATACCCACATAGCCAAGCCCTACCAGCGATACCTTCTCTTCTCCACTTACTATTTTCTCATATAAGCCCATTGTTATTCCGCTCCCTTCTGAATACGGTGCACTTCATCCATATACTCCCCTGTCACCAGCCTTCTGTCAAACTCTCTCTCCATCTTCTCCCGGCCTCTGCGCCCCATCTCGGCACGCTCCTTAACAGAAAGCGCCAGAAACTTCTCCATCGCCCCGATCAGCTCTTTGCCGCTGCCCGGCGTAAACCCGAATCCGGTACGCCCTTCCTCGAAGGCCTCCAGGCACCCGCTGATATTGGACGCGATCACCGGCCGCCCCGTGGCCGCCCCTTCGATCAGCGCATTGGACATCCCCTCATGGAAAGACGCCACCACAATGGCGCTGGCCGCCGCCAGATAAGGATGCACCTGCGTATGGAACCCGATCTGCCGGATGATCCCTTCGGCCTCCAGCGCATTCAGCAGATCCTGATAATCCTCGTCACAGTACCCCATGATATCAAAGAAAACGCGGTCGCTGTGCAACGCCTTCGCCGCCTCAATATACTCCAGGATTCCCCGTTCTTTCATCACCCGGCCCACAAAAAGGAAATGCGTCTCCTCCCCCGTCGGATATGCCTCATAGCAATGCCGCTCCAGATTCACACCGGACCCCATCACCATGCGCGTCTTTTTCGCAGTGATGCCAAAGCGCTGGAAGATGCCCCTGTTCTCCTCATTCTGGAAAAAAACACAGGCCGCTTTCCGCAGTCCCGTCCGGTACATGGTAACGATCAGCTTCAAAAGCATTCCCGTGCGGTCAAAAGCGCCGCCCAGCCCGGTGATCGTGGCGATATACGGAATCTTTCTCATCCCCGCCGCAAATCCACCGTAAATATTCGGCTTGATCGTATAAGTCACCACCAGATCCGGTTTTATATCCTTCATCATCCGGCTGTAAGTCCGGTACAGCTTCAGATCCTCCAGCGGATTGATGCCCCGGCGGTTGATCGCCGTCTTCACGATCCGGCATCCCTGCGCCGCCAGCTCCTTTTCCTTCACGTCGTCCGGCATACTGATATAAACCTGGTACTCCCCAAGCAAAGCCAGCACAAACTCATTGCGAAAGTCATACAGCCCGCCGGAAGAATTCGTTAAGATCAATACTTTTCTCATGCCGCTCCATTCTTCTTATCCTTAAGGCACGATCCTGGTCCCGCTCATGTCCCGGATCGCGATCTCATTGTATTTCATCATGCAGATATCCTCTGCATACGCCCCGATCTCCACCGCATTCTCCTGTCCCTCCAGATTCCGGAACACGGCTGCCGGCATATTCACCCCGCAGGCGTAGGCGTGGGGATAGCCGCCGCCGAACCGCGGATTCACCTCGGAAATATAATAAACGCCGTCAATCTCAAATATATCAATATCGATCATCCCGCAAAACCCGCAGGTCTCCGCGAAATGCCTGATCAGCTCAAACAGTTTCTCATCCTTAAAAGATACCGACTTATCCGTCTCTCCCGCCCGCATCTTGATCTTCTTCTTCACAAAAATGGAAGTGCACCTGCCGGAAATCATATCCATGTAGACGTCCGCGCCGTATTCCTGCCCGTCCATAAACTCCTGTATCATCAGGTCGTCATACAGGTCAAACAGCACCTCGATCTCTTTCGCGCTACCCACCTTATTGATGTGCAGACTGGCGCTGCCCCTCACCGGCTTCACAAAGACCGGATAGGAAATCTCCCCGCGCTCCACCGCCCGGTAGAATGCCTCCTTGTCCAGATAACATTTCCCGGTCGGGATCTGCATCTTCTGCAAAAGCTCATACATCCTGTATTTATCAAAACAGGTCTCCACCAGATCATAATCCGATATGATCGGCGTCGTTCCCACTGCCAGAAACTTCTCCCGCTCCTTCGCCAGCAGACTGAGTTCCGGGTCGATCAATGAGAAAACACCTGTTATCTTTTCTTTTCGGCAAATATCCAGGATCACATCCAGATAGTCCGGCGCTGTGATCCTCGGCACCAGATAAAACGCGTCCGCCTCATAGACGGCCGGCGCCAGATTGCTGCAGTCCGTGGCGATCACACGCCCCCTGTCCCCCAGCTCCTTTTTAAAATACTGCACGACCTTATCCCGCGTCCCCGCACTCAAGATCAATAAATTCATATCCATGTCTCCATTTCTGTGCTGCATACATCACCGCAGCCTGCCCGTCTCCTCCAGCCGCTTCTTACGAATTTCTGCAAAGTTGCCCTCCACCTCATTGGTGTCCTCGGCCACCTCCTCAGAATGCCCGAGAACCGTCTGCACCGTCATCCACAGCACCTTCAGATCCATTGCAAACGAAAGATTCTTAACATATTCCACATCTTTCTCAAGCCGCCTGTCCCAGTCAAGGAAATTCCGGCCGCTGACCTGAGCCAGCCCCGTCAGCCCCGGCCGTACACTGTGCCGCAGCTTCTCCTGTTCGGTATAATAAGGCAGATATGATACCAGCAGCGGCCTCGGCCCTATGATACTCATATCCCCCTTCAAAATATTAAAAAGCTCCGGCAGCTCGTCCAGACTCGTCCCCCGCAGGAATCTGCCGAACTTCGTAAGCCGCACCGCATCCGGCAGAAGATTGCCCTGCGCATCCTTCTCGTCCGTCATCGTCCGGAACTTACAGAGCGTAAAGATCCGTTCGCCCTTCCCCGGCCGCTCCTGCTTAAACAGCACCGGACTCCCCAGCTTCACCCGCACCAGCACCCACAGCGCCGCCAGCACCGGACTCAGCACAATGATCCCGCACAGCGAAAGCAGAAAATCCAGCCCCCTTTTTACAAAATGCTTATACATACCTTCTCTCCTGCAAGTAACCCCCGATCACATTGTCTCCAGATCCCCGCTTCTATCTCACATCCCGATACAATGCATAATAATCGGTCTCCATATTGTCCGCATACTTCTCATAGAATTTCTTCGCATCATCCAGCGCCTTATTATAAACCCTGTTGCCCAGAATCTCCTGAAAAAAATCCAGTATATTTCCCGTTCCGATGATCCCCAGCTCCAGATCATACTCCTCCTTGAAAAACTGCGCTATCTCGTCACAGACCTGCTTCTTCTCCTGCTCATTTAACTCATACATATCCTGCAAAACACTCCCTCACCGTCCGGATGATCAATTCCATATCCTCATCCGTATTCTTAATATCGCTCGGCAGGCACAGTCCTCTCGCAAAGACATCCTCTCCCACGCTTCGCCCGTCCTCATAATGGGGAATGAAATCCTCCCCTGCAAACACCGGCTGCATATGCATCGGCTTCCAGATCGGCCTGGACTCTGCATTGATCTCCTCCAGTGCATCCATTACCATATCAGGTGTTACTTTACTCTCTTTTGCAATCAGCATCCCCGACAGCCAGCAGTTCGCGTCTCCGTCCGGATTGAGGGGATTCATGCTGATCTCCGGTACATCCGCAAAAGCCGCCTGATACTGCCTGTAAATCTCCTGCTTCCGCTTCTTGTGCTCCTCCAGGTGCAGCAGCTGGCCTCTGCCGATACCTGCCGTAACGTTACTCATCCGATAGTTGTATCCGATCTCGGAATGCTGATAGTGTCTGGCCGGATCTCTGGACTGGGTGGCAAAAAAGGTCACCCGCTTCGCCGCCTCTTCCTCGGCCGACACAAACATGCCGCCGCCGGACGTCGTGATGATCTTATTCCCGTTGAATGAATAGATCCCGTATTTTCCAAATGTTCCCGTATGTCTGCCCCGGTAGGTACTGCCCAACGACTCCGCCGCGTCTTCCACAAGCGGCACCTGATGCTCTTCGCAGATCGCCATGATCTCGTCCAGCTTCGCCGGCGTCCCGTAAAGATGCACACAGATCACCGCCTTCGGGTGCGGATATTTCTCGAAAGCCCGCCGCAGTGCCTGCGGCGACATGTTCCAGGTGTCCGGCTCCGAATCAATAAACACCGGCGTCCCGTTTTCGTAAGTGATCGGGTTGCAGGATGCCGAAAAAGTCAGATCCGACACAAACACCACATCCCCCCGCTCCACATGAAGCAGCTTGAGAGCCATATGGATGGCCGCCGTCCCCGCACTCAAGGCGGCAGCATGTCCGCAGCCCGTATACGCCGCGATCTCCTGCTCAAAAGCATTCACATTCGGCCCCAGGGGCGCTACCCAGTTGGTATCGAATGCCTCCTGCACAAATTTCTGTTCCTCACCATGCATGGTGGGCGATGATAAGTAGATTCTTTTTCTGTTCATCATAAATCCCGTCCTTTTCACCATACCTCATTCCCGCTCTCATCCGGCGTATGATAGGTCGGCACAATCTTCCTGATCAGCGGCCTGATATTCGAATTCTCGATCTGGCACTCATCCTTCAACTCCTTTAACTGCATGAAGAACTCCTGCTCGTCCAGTTCGATCGGTTTGCCGATATGAATCATCCTGTTGGCCGTATCTTTCATGCCCTCTTCTTCCATCAGAAGCTCTTCATATAGTTTCTCACCCGGCCGCAGCCCCGTGAATTCGATCTTGATATCTTCTCCCACGCGGAAGCCGGAAAGCTTGATCAGATTCTCCGCCAGCGTCAAAATCTTCACCGGCTCTCCCATATCCAGCACGAAGATCTCACCGCCTCTGGCGTAAGCCCCCGCCTGCAGGACCAGCGAAACGGCCTCCGGGATCGTCATAAAATAACGTATGATATCAGGATGCGTTACCGTAACCGGGCCGCCGGCTGCGATCTGCCTGCGAAACAGCGGGATCACGCTGCCGTTGCTGCCGAGCACGTTCCCGAAGCGTACCGCCACAAATTCCGTATTGTAATGCTTGTCAAAAGTCTGGATGATCATCTCACAGATCCGCTTGCTGGCTCCCATGATATTGGTCGGATTTACAGCCTTATCCGTGGAGATCATGACGAACCGCTGCACACCGCTCATCGCCGCCGCCTGGGCCGTCTTGAAGGTGCCGAACACATTGTTCTTCACCGCCTCTGTGGGGCTGTCCTCCATCAGCGGCACATGCTTGTGGGCCGCCGCATGATAGACGATATGCGGTCTGTACTGGGAGAAGATATAGTTCATCCGGTTGGTATTGCGCACCGAAGCGATCAACACCACCAGATCCAGTTCCGGATACTTTTTCTTTAACTCCTGTTGAATATCATAAACCGAATTCTCGTAAATATCCACGATCACCAGCTGTTTTGCCTTATGCGCGGCAATCTGCCGGCACAGCTCGCTGCCGATGGAACCGCCGCCGCCGGTGACCAGCACCACCTTGCCCTGCACATAGCCGAGAATGGAGTCCATATCCACCGTGATCGGATCCCGTCCCAGCAGATCTTCCACCTCCACGTCCCGCAGCTTGCTCACACTCACTTCCCCGTTCACCAGCTGGTACATACCGGGCAGTGAACGCAGCTTGCAGTTCGTATCCTTACAGATCTCCAAAAGCTCCCTGATCTCTGTCCTCGGTGCAGAGGGCATGGCCACAATGATCTCATCCACATCATAGACATCGGCGCACTCCACGATCTTATCACGTCCGCCTACCACCTTGATGCCCTGAATGAACTTGCCCCATTTCCCCTTGTCGTCGTCGATGATACACTTGATGACCATCGTGGAAAAGTTGCTGTTCACGATCTCCTTGATGATCAGATTCGCCGCCTCTCCCGCGCCGATCACCATCACGGAGATCAGATTCTTCTTGTTCTGCTGCTTATGCTTAAGCCCCCGGAAAAACCGGTAGGAAAAACGACTGGCAAAAATACAGACCACCAGCGCCGCCAGATAGGCCATATAATAACTTCTCGGCACCGCCTGGGTCGTTATCTTAAAAAACTGCAGGCCGACCGCACCGGCCACCATTGACATCACGCACGCCACCACGATATTCTGCAGCTCTGTCTCCCCGGCAAAAGCCCACAGACTGCTGTACAGATGCATGATATAGAAGATGATCAGCGTCAAAAGAATATTGATCGGCAAAAATCGCTCAATAGGACGCATGAAATGATCCGGAATCGAATCAATATGAAAATCGTAACGCCACAGGATCGCCATATAACTGGCGATGATAATGCTGATCACATCATAGATGATGAGCGCCGTTCTCCTGTAAAATAATTTCGCATTAAAAGGTTTTCTCTTCTTTTCCACACTTTTTTCCATAACCAGACTACACCGCCTTCCGGCTGTCGATAAGAAGCGGCCCCAATACCAACAACAGGCAGCACGCGATCGGACAGCAGGGATGGAAGATCCACTCCGTCAGCCCTGCCACTGCAAACAGGATCAGGATCGCCAGCGGCAGCGCCGCACAGACCCGATCCTCCCTGTGCCTGTAAAAATAAACCGCCGCCTGGATCAGGGTGCCCAGCCCCAGCAGGATAAAAGCCGCCCCCACATAGATGCCGTGGTCGTAAGCAACCTGCAGATAAATATTGTGGGCATGGACAAGGAAATTCCCGTCCGGCTCCATAATACCCATATCATCATGGCCAATCTTGTTCAGGTTCTTATAATAAGCCCTGAAAATCTCCATCCGCCCGTTTGTATAATTGTCTTCCGCCTCCGGGTTTTCTTCCGCAGCAGCTTCCGCTCCTGCCGCCGTATCTTCCGCAGATGCAAGCAGGATAGGTTCCGCCCCGGTAAGCAGCCTGTTACGCTGCTGCTCCTCTTCTGCATCGGCGACCATATAGATTGCCCGCAGACTTTCTTCCTCAGGAATTCCCAGAATCTTCATCTGAAAGACCTGAATAAAACGCTGTATCGTTATATAATAGTAAGAATCCATATCTCTGCCGTGCACGATCTCCACCGGCAGCTCCTCGATCTCATGCAGCTGCGGTCTTGCCGCAACGGCAGGCACGATCCGCTGCGCCGTGAAAGTAACCGGAAAGCACAGCACCACCGCCAGAGCCATGATGCCGATGCCACGCAGCATACAGCGCAGCCCCTGCTTCATGGAAAGACACATCACCGGAATCAGGATCACACCCATGACCGCCACCGCCAGATATCCGGTCCTTGACAGCGTAAACAACAGATACACCGCCGAAACTCCAAGTACAGTCAACTCCTTATATACAGCAGCCAGCCGCTGCGACCGCCTGTAGGCATCCAGAAACTTCACCAGCGCGGCACAGACCACCATCGCCAGATAGACCGCAGAGATCGTCACCGTATGGAAGATAAACGGATACCGGTAATACTGGAAAAACATATAAGGCCTGTGAAGCAGGCAATACACTACCATGGCCCCGAAGTGGAACAGGACGCCGTTACAGATATTGCGAAGCAGGACCGCCTTTTTCTCCCAGGCCGCCATATTCAGATAGTACAGGGTAAAAGCACAGACCAGATAGATCGGCCAGCCCCTCGTATTGCGGTACAGAATGATCAAAGTGAAGAAACCACCCACCAGAAGGCTGTACCAGAGAGAAAGCCCCCTGACCTGCCTTTTCACCAGAAAACGGATCGTCCCGATCAGCACAAGCCCCGTCAGGATTCCCACCCAGACAGTGAGTTTAAGCACCGTAATATCCAGCTCCTGCGGGTTCTCCAGTGTCGGCAGCGTCTTCTGATAATACCGCCAGCCCACAACAGCCGCGATCACACAATAGAGCAGATTGATCAGATTAAAAAGATGTTTCTTCGGATAAGTCACCAGAACGGCCAGTGCCAGGAAAACCAGCATCTGCCTGTAAGCCACCGTATGATGCAGCTCAAACAGACCGTTCATATAGTTACAGCAGGACCAGATGGCCCCCGCAAAAAGGGCCGACTGCAGGTAGTTCTGCCAGTTCTCCTCCAGCACGGTGACAAGCGTCCTGTCCGAAGCGATCCCCGTTCTGTTATGGTTGACCGCATAGAGCAGAAATACTGCTGCCAGCAGAATACTCGCCACAAAAAACACATTGGATACTGTATTGGTGGAAAAAAGACGGCAGGGCCAGACAGCCGCACAAGCCCCGACCGCACTCAGCACGATCAGCGGATTGCACACCACTTTCACGGTTTTCTCCACCGTGACCAGCGTGTTTTTCTCCGGATGCTTCTTATAATATATGCCCGTCAGATACGTGACCGCGATCCCGGACAGCACAAACAGAGCATCCCACACCAGTGTTCTGCCCTTTCGAAGCGGTATCTCATATTCATAGGAAGCGATCATGCTGTGCTCCCTGTCCTCCACGCCGCCGTAAAAAGCCGCGCCGTTATAAGGATTGCCGGAAGCTGCCGTCTCCTCAAAGCCTGTCCGGAACGGAGATTCCATCCCCTGTACCGCAAAATAATAGGCCTGTCCCACTTCCGTGTCGATGTTGACCTGTACTCTGCAGTCTCCCGGTATCGACTTCATATCCTTCGTATTGATCACCTGCTGCATGATCACGCCCATGGCCGCGTCATACAATACGAAATTAAACTCTTCGCCGATGGTCCCTTCCGTAATATAAATATTGATGTTCTTCAACCTGTCATACTGCGCGGCAAACATCTGCTGTACCGCACTTCCCGACACGATCTCCCCGGATTCCATCACCATCTGCCTGTTGCTGTCAGAGACGATCGTCTCCTTGATCAGACGAAGCGGCCACATGGAAAGCACCGCACACACTATGATCACCCAGACAGTCCCGCAGACAGCCTGTCTCTTATTGATTATTCTGTTCATCGTTCCCTCTGTATGGATACCACAGGACTTGCCTGGCATATCTCTGAATACGCTCTGTAAATTACATTTCCCGCCCGTTTCGACACCAAATTCGCCCCACCGCGGAAATTTCACTGCTTAGTATATCACGATTGCATCTTTTTTACAACTGATGCAATTTTTTACAGTTCCGCTATATCATTTTTACTCCGGCTATGCTGTCGTTCTTGAAAAACGGCGTACTGCGAGGGGCAGATTCTTCTGGTCAAATTCACATGTTCTCACGAACTTTGTCAAAAACAAAGTTCATTTGCAGTAAATGTATAGACCCGGGCCGGGCTGAACTGTTACTATATCTAACCATTTTTCTGATCGCTCCTTGACAAGAATGGTTAGAATGTGGGTAGAATATGGATAGAATCTTTTCAGAAGGCGATCAGATGATCTATCAGGAAAGCGAGACCGTAGAATTAAAGTCTGTTGTCGTGGATGACATCAAGAAAGAGATTATTGCGTTTGCAAATTGCGAAGGCAGGAAATTGTATATTGGCGTTCAGGATGACGGAACTGTGGTCGGCCTCGATGACCCGGATGGAGCAGCTTTGCAGGTCAGGGAAAAGCGTGCGCCGCCCCGCCGAAAGACAGCATGGATGAGGATATGGTAATCGCTTTGGCAAAAGAACAGGGGGCCTTCACAAAAAAAGACGTAGAAAAGGCGCTGGGAGTCAGCCAGACAACCTGTGGACAGCTACTAAAACAGATGATCGAGAAAGGGCAGATCATTCAAGAAGGAAGAAGCAGAAATACGTATTATCGCCTTACAGAGTAAGCAAACACCTACGGATCCTGTATTTTTATGCGCCACATCCTTGTTTGGCACAGATCATTGAAATCCTATGGAGGACTGCTATGTCAAAACATAAAACGAAAAATATAACAGCCGCATTGCTGACCTGCATGATCATGGCAGGCATGACAATATATGCCACCAAAAAACCGCTTGCCTTTATTGACGAATCTTTAATGACTGAACTCGAAGAACACGTAACCAGACAAAACGTATCCTTATCCGAGTCAGAGATCAAGACATTGGCGCAGGCCTTATATCAGGAAAAATATATCGACGAACCGCCCATTTCCCCCGCCGAAGAACAAGCCGGCGTTGTCGATGTCGCATACGAAAACACCTTGTCTTGTCAATCTTCTGTTGTAAACAGGGCGTTAATCCCCCTGTGGTGTTGGTCTGAATGTTGTCGCTCATATTCCTTTAGGGATGCAAAAAAAGACGCATGGTTTACAAATTTACTGTTCCTTGCGCCTTTACGCTGTTATTTTGATATTAAATTGTTTTGCCGATCATGCTAACTGCATAACCTCGGCTTCAAGTTCCTTTAACTCGTCAAATGATAAAGTTGGCACACATAAACTAATTTCTTCTAGTGATAGTTTTCCCATTTTTATCATTTTCTCTGCTGTTTTTCTTTCTGTTTCTTTTTCAATGTCTTTCGCATAAGTCCTCATAATCTGCTCGTCATCAAATAAACTCATCATAATCGTTACTACCTCCACTTCCTTACTACTTAGATATTGTTTTAAGATGTTCCTGTCCTTGCAAATACGGATTGTTTCTGTAACCGCCTGTTTTGTCATTCCATGTTCTTTTATCTGCTTGTTAAAAACTTTGCAAAAAACAATGTACTCATTGATGATATTATCCTTGTCGCTCTCATATATGACTTTAGCTTTTATCTCAATATCAATATCTGCACCGCCAAAAAACTCTTGCGATAAAGATATGGTATCGGGTTTTCTGCCTTTGTTGCCAGTATATATCACATATAATTCTGGCTTTGGCATTTTTACTTTCTTGCTCTTATACAGGCTCTGACTGGTTCGCTCAAAATATTCATGGTAACTCTGTGCTAAATACAGCAGTATTCTGATTAAAATATTTACCGTCCAACTCGATTGCGCCTCCAACAACAAAAGCAATCTGTTGTTACCTACCATTATGCCCAAATCATTATAGAGATTATCTGTCAGAACATTGTCTATCGTTACAATATCCAGCGTGTCCTCTGTTGCGTCTGTATCCTCTGGGTGCAATGTCTTATACAGTTTCAACAAATTCTTTTTATCTTGGAAAAGGTCTAAAAACACACTGTTTTTTGCGGTACGCTTTGCCTTAACTTCCTGCGTCTGTTTTGTATCGTCTGACACTTTACCACCTCGATTTCTAAAAATCTGTGACACAAGATACGATATATCCTGTTCCTGTCACACTTCAATTATACAAAAAAACGCTTATCTTTACAATAAAATTCACATTAAATTTCTTCCTCCCTGTAACAGTTCAGCAGACTTCGGTTTAACTGTTACCCTATTCTAACCATTTTTCTGATCACTCCTTGACAAGAATGGTTAGAATGTGGGTAGAATGTGGGTAGAATATGGATAGAATCTTTTCAGGAGGCGCCGGATCTGACAATGTTCCTGCATTATGTAACTTTGAATGAGAACGGAAAACAGATTGTTGCCATGACGTACAGCAGGGAACGGAACGCCCATATTATATCGCAAAAAAAGGGCTTCGCCCGGAAGGTGTATTTGTCCGTCAGGGATATTCCTCTGTTCCGGCTACCAATACAGCCATCCGGCGCATGATCAAGGAGACAGACGGAGACTATTTTGAAGAAATGCGGTCTCTGGAACAGGACTTGACATTTGAAACTGCAGAAAAAGAAATTTCAATCTGATTCATAAAAACGAAAATCTTGTTGACAGCTTTGTTCTATTGCGGTAGAATAACTACAACAGTAAGTATTCTACTGTGATAGAATGATATAGGAGGTGAATTTTTGGAGATCAAACTTTTTGATTCTGAACTTAAAATCATGGAAATCCTATGGAAAGGAGGTGAGACCACCGCAAGATCCATTGCAGAAACACTAAAAGAGCAGATTGGATGGAGTAAAACTACTACTTACACGGTCATCAAGAAATGCATCGATAAAGGAGTAGTCAATCGTAAAGAACCAGGTTTTGTCTGCAGACCTCTTATTACAAAAGAGCAGGTGCAGGAATTTGAGACCAGAGAATTGATCGACAAAATGTATGACGGCGGTGCAGACCGGTTGGTAGCGTCTCTCTTAAACAGCCAAAAACTGTCTATGGATGAAATACAGCATCTAAAACAGCTTATCGATCATTTCAAACAGCAGGATGATTAACATGATACTAAAAATGAGCATAACATCGGGTATTTTCATTATTATTGTATTGTTCATCCGGCGGATTGCCCTTTATCATTTTCCCAAAAGAATGTTTCTTCTCCTCTGGGAAACGGCGCTACTCCGCCTGTTGCTTCCGTTTTCCGTTCCGTCACGGTTGAGCATCTATACATTAATCAATGTATTCCATGACAGGAATGAGTCCTACAATCCGGAAACGACCTGTTTATCTGTCTGCAGTATACTATTTCCTCTAGTATGTTGGCTTTTGGGTTTTTTCATTTGTCTTCTACTTTTTCTATTTACGCATCACAGACATTTGAAGATTTATAGAACAGCGTTACCTGTAGACAATATCCTTGTAAAAAGGTGGTGCGCGAAACATCCACTCCAACGCAGAATAAAGATCTGTCAGTCAGATCAGATCTGCACGCCGTTGACTTATGGACTATTCCACCCGGTAATCCTTTTACCGAAAGCTCTCGGGCAAGAAAAAGTTTCAGACGTTTCTTACATTCTTACCCATGAATATATCCATATAAAAAGATGTGATGTTCTGCTGAAATGGTTGTTTGCTACTGTTGTTTGTATTCACTGGTTTAATCCATGCGTATGGATCATGTATTTTTATGCAAACCGTGATATTGAATTAGCCTGCGACGAAGCTGTCGTGAGCATTCTCGGTGAAAAAGGAAGAATTGACTACGCCGCTACCCTGATCAGATTTGAAGAAAAAAGGGGCTTTGTTCTTTCTTCCACCAATTATTTTAGCAAAAAACCCTTGGAAGAAAGAGTGATGTCAATCATGGAGGGTAAGAAGAAAAATATTCGTAATATAGCAATATCGGTCCTTGTTTTTTTATGTACTATAACTCTGTTTGGTACGGATGCTTCTCCTGTATCCGCCGGTTACCATACTGTCGCATCAGAATACGAATACAAGAGAACAGATATTGACAGCACCACGCAATCTGTAGACTTTGCAAAGTCAAAAGAAATCATCCGCCTGACCGATGGCATCACAACTGATCAAGATGTCAAGAACGGACAACTTCTCTTCTTAAAAGATGGCCATGAAAGCTGGAAGATGAATCAAGGCGAAACTATTAGCCTGGACATTCATATCAAAGATTTTTTGGAAGATGGTCAATATGCAGTAATCGGCTATGTTATGAACGATTTATATACAGATCTTTTCAGTGACAAGATCATAACCCAACAGTCTATTGACTTTACAGCTCCAAAAACGGGAGAATACTATTTCTATTTTATTGGTGCTTCTTCCGACACGATACGCATTCAATCTTTTTCAATCCTGTAACTATAAAAAATGAAATCCTAAGGAGGACTACTATGTTAAAACATAAAATAAAAAATGTAATAGCCGCATTGCTCACCTGCATGATCATAATAGGCATGACAGTATCAGCCACAGAAACTGCACCTGTTTTTATAGATGAGTCTTTAATGGCTGAACTCGAAGAGCACGTAGCCAGGCAAAACGCATCCTTATCCAAGTCAGAGATCAAAACATTAGCACAGGAATTGTATCAGGAGAAATATATCGATGAACCGTCTGTTTCATCTGCGGAAGAGCAGGCAGACTTTGTTGATATCGCATACGAAAACATGCTGAAGAGGGAAAACTACATCGTTGAACTGATCAGTTCACACAGCGGGGAGCCTACCTCCCGGGACGCATGGGAATTTAATCTAACCTACCTGAAGCAGCATTATGACGAGATCACAACGCTGGATAATATCAACCTCCAGTATATCGATTCCTATATCGAAGATTACGAGATCCTTCTGCACACGCAGGATATGCCGGAGTCCCGTATCAATATTGCGTATCGCGGATCATATAGTGTCACGAAAGCAGTCGAATATGCGGAAAAGTATTACCAAAATTATAATTCAGCCTATCCAAATTGGGGCGAATCATACGGTGGTGACTGCGCAAACTTTATTTCTCAATGCTTATATGCAGGTGGTAAGAGTATGAAAGGAACTCCGGGAACTACAGATGCTGCAAATAATTGGAGCAACTGGTTTTCAAAAGGGTCAAGCTGTGATGTAAAAAACGTATCATCAACATGGAGAGGTGCGAATGCATTTAAGAACTACTGGCAGAACAATGCTGCCGGATATTCCAAGTTCACATCAGTTGGCAGTGAATCATATAAATACGGAAACAGAGGAGATGCCGTTTCCTTATTAAATGCGGATGGTGTTGCCTATCATACAATGATAATTGTAGGATATGATAGAGCAAATAACGATTTTATTCTTGCTGCTCACACTGGCAATACTAAAACCGCAAACATTCGTACATATTCTCCTGTGGGTGGATTTGTGATCTATGATATGTAACATCCAACCTATCTGTCAGCAGATCTCAGCAAAGTGACTCGACATATTCCTCCAGTTCTTTCTGGCGAATCAGACAATCCATGTACATCTTTGTCGTATAGCCCTCCTGCCATTTCGGATTATATGGAAACTCAATAAATCCCATTCTCTTATACCAGCTGACCAGATCCTTTCTGGCATCTATGGTAATCAATCTAACCGGAAAACTTAATGCGTAGTCCTTAATACTTTTAATAATAGAGGGCAATACACTGGTTCCTATTTTTCTGTTTTGGTACTTGCTTGCTATCGACCTGATCTCCCTTTACTTCTGTCAGATCATCATGCTAGTCATACCTTTTCCCTCTGCCCATCTCCCATCGAAGCATCAACAGACCAAATATTAAAAGTGTTATTCCGACAGGCATCGGTATAAACCCATAGCCGGAATCCATACCCCAAACCTTATCCAAAACATATATGTTAAAGAATGAAAAAGAATTGTTCACAGCATGAATGATAATTCCAATATAAACATTGTCCGTCAGAATAATGGCGCATCCTATGATCGCTCCCATAAACAGACCAGTCATGAGTTGAATACCATTCATATGAATGAGTCCAAAGAAAATACTTGAGATAATAATTGCATACAAATTTCCACGCTTCTGTCTCGCAACAGGAAAAATAATCCCCCGAAGGACCAGTTCCTCTGTAACCGGAGCCAATAGTGCTGTATACAGTATGCCCGGAACAGTAGTTGAAATCATTTCCACATTCGTTAGAACTACCTCTCCAATATCCCTTAAGCTTTGTTCAGCAAACCCTATGAAAATCCAAAAAAAGATTCTATGCCCAAGACATACCCCTATGCCGATCAGCGCTGCCCACACACAGCATTTCAAACCTTTCTTACTGATCAATCGCAATCCATTTTTATGATACAGATACTTTCGAAAAATATAAATACATAAAATATTAGCGCCTATCTGGCTATATAAACTTAATCCAACCCGCCACATCGGATCTGATACCGGAATAACCCCCATAAGGGTATGCAGTACATTCGCTATTATCATATACACTATCAAAACAGTAAACTCCATTCCGTATCCCCCTTTGTCTTTAGACCCCGTCTCCGCATCAACAAATAAACTTGTAACCTGTCTGCAATTTGTCGCCATATTTCCCGGATATAGCCAGTGAATCATTTAGGCCCGGCGAAATTCCTCTTCATTCGTGGAAGCATACGGAACAGCTTACAACTCCTCCAGCAGCATCGCCGCGAACAGCGGCAGCCCAAACCAGAAGATCAGCACATATCGGGGCAGGTACGTAGGGCCGAGGATTACCGTCAACCACACGAGCAGCACCATCAGGTAAGGCATCACGATATGATACTTCCGCCGGTACAGCATGGTCGCGAACACAAAGGCAATGCACCAGAACAGCCCGCCCGGCGAGTACAGCATGGAATAGATCGGCACCTTCTCCTGAGATATCTCCAGCGACAGCTTTCTATAGGCTCTGTCAAGCCAGGGGATCTTACTGTCCCGATAACCCGGCTCCTCCACCTCATAGCCAAAGTAGGAACTGTCCCCATAAGTAAACGTAAACACCGTATTGCCGGAATAGACGTCGATCACCGTATCCGGATACCAGAACCCGTAAGAGTTCATAAGCCACGCATTCACATAGGACAGGGGCTTTCGCAGGCCGATCTTAAGCCACAGCTTCGCATAACGCATCTTATCCGCATCGTAGACGCTGTTCTGGAAATGCACTTTCACAGGATCCGACAGCTTCGGATTATACAGCACCAGCGCCTCCTCCGGAAGCACCTCATGCAGCGCCCTGACGTCCTCCGGGGAAAAAACTTCGGGATTGAACTTATAGGTCCTGGCCAGCTGCTGGATCGGCACCGTCAGGATCTCCTGATTCTCCTCATTCTTCGCGTGCAGTATCACGGTCAAAGAGCTGTTGATCAGAAAATAAGCGCCGAAAATAATGACCAGAAGCATCCCTGTCTTTCTCAAATACAGGTTGCCACCCGTCTTCCGGCCGTCCCGTGCCTTATTCATATAGAACAGCAGCGCAGCCGCCATCACCGCAAACGCATAGACGCCGTTTTTACGAAACAGCATCATCGCCAGAGCGCTGAGTACAAAGAAAGCCATCTTTTTCCAGGATGCAAAAAAAACTTCCCGGTCGCTGCCCAGATCCAGCAGCGCCAGCATAAGCATCAAAAGCGCCGACGTAAAGAGCGTATCCTTCGCGGAGCAGAGTGTGAACATCACAATAACGGGAAAAAATGCGAAATAAAGCAGCGATACGATCCGCACTCCCCTGGCAACCTTCCTTCTTCTCATAAAAATATGCAGCCAGGTAAAGCATCCGGACACGATCACCATCTGCACCACCATATAACAGGCGATGCCCAGATTATAAGAGTCGGTCACCTTATGCACCGCACAGATGATCCCGCCAAGCAGAAGTACATGTACGAGCGGATGATGGGTGGTAAAATTTCTCGACGCCACCTGCAGCCATTCTTCCTGCGCATCATAAACAAAAAAACCGGGGTACACCGCAAGCAGCACCGGCAGCCAGCTCAGCAGCAGGAAGAGAAAAATCAGCAGATCCGCATATTTAACCGCCTTTATGGGCGTCGCCGGGAGCCTGATATGCTCCGCCAGCCTGTTCTTGCGCTCTTCGATCCCGCTCAGAAAATCCCAGAACTTCCGCACCAGAATGGTAAAAAGGCAGGTCAGCGCCGGCAGGGAGATCCACAGCCGCCAGTCCTTGAAATCCACATTGCCCACCGCGTCAAGCCGGACGCCAAAAAGCATTGCCGTCGTAAACAGAAAAGACAGTATGCCGCCGATCAGCCATCCCCGCCTGTCATGCCAGTCAATGGTCTGCAGGGAACCCCTGACCGCATAGATACACAGCACCCAGACAAAGACCGCAAAAATGCTGTTGGTAAATCCCAGCACATTTTCTTTCAGATTCAGCACCTGCGGAAAGCATAAAGTACCCGCCGTGGCGATCACAAAGGCAACTGCATTCAATTTTAATCTGACTTTAAACGCTCTCTCATCCATGACGTTCTCTTGATTCCTTCTGCTCTTTCCCGTTTTCTCCGGTATTCTGCACACCGGCTGCCGGTATCGTCTTCACAGCCTCATTGATACATTCCCTGATCACATACTGCGGCGAGTTGTTCAGCGAAATATAGATGCGGCCGATGTATTCCCCGATCAGCCCCAGCATCAGCATGATCATCCCGCCGATAAACACAAGCGCCGCCATCATGGCACTGAACCCGATCGGCACCACCGGATTTACAAACTTCTTGATTATCGTATAAATACCATATATAAAACCGCATATCGCCGTGAAACATCCAAGCGCCGTGGCAATCCGCAGCGGTTTGATGCTGAAAGCCGTAAAACCGTTAAACCACAATCCCAGCAGTTTGCCGAGCGTATAACCGGACGCTCCCACCTCCCGCTCCCTGTGGACCACCTCCACATTAACGATCTTCTTTGTCGTGCGCAGCACCAGCCCGATCACATAGGGATACGGATTGGTGTAGCGCATGATCTCGTCGATCACGAAGCGCTTCGCGGCAAAATAGCTCGACAGATACAGCTCCTTCGGTTTCCCCAGCATTACTCTTGTCATCAATTCATTGATCTTACTGCCAAAATTGCGGAAGCCGGAATGCTGTTTGTGCGTATACTTTGCATAGACGACGTCACTGCCCTGCTCTATCTGCGCAAGCAGCCTGCCGACTTCATCCGCCGGCGTCTGCCCGTCATCATCCAGACACACCACCACATCGCCGCGGGTCTGCCGAAATCCTGCCATCAATGCGGCATGCTGTCCGAAATTTCTGGCCAGATTGATGCCGCAGATATCTCCCCGCTGCGCACACAGCCCACGGATCACCTCGAATGTATCATCCGGCGAGCTGTCGTTGACCAGCACGATCTCATACGTATAGGCAGACAACTTTTTCATGGCTTCATCAATCTCCGCCACTACCTTACCGATCGTCTCTGCGGAGCGATAGCAGGGTATCACAAAACTGACAAGTTTACTCATATGCTCTTTTTCCTTCCTTCATCCGCATCATGCCGCCAGTCGGCAGCATCCAGCTCCATAAAGCACACTTCCCGCTCTCCCTGCCGGGTCATCACCCGCTCCCGTCTGTCCGTCAGGCGAAAGCCCACATGTTCGTAACTTTTCCGTGCGCCGATATTATCCGCCAGAAAGCGCAGAAACACCTTCCGCAGCTTTAACTTTGCAAAGGCATATGCCAATGCCTGCCCGGCCGCCGCCGTACCATAACCGCGGCCCAGCGCATCCTCTTCTCCGATAAAAATGCCATACTCTGCCGTCCCTTTTTCCCGGTCGATATCCCGAAAATAAACGCTGCCGATCTCCCGGCCGTCTGCCAGACAGATGATGAACTGCACCACATATCCCGGCTCTACCTGCTCTCTGATCCAGCGCAGGTGTCCTTCTTCCGTGAAAAGCTCCTGATAGATAAAATTATTTCTCACAAAATCCCTGTTGCGCCACGCCACGATCTTCGCGGTATCCCCGGCCGTCATCAGGCGAAGCCGGACCAATTCCTGTTTTCCCATAGCCTGTGTGTCTCCTTATCGCCATACTCTGTAAACCGCATACGCTTCGCCGATCCGGTCTGCTTCCTCTACCGTGACCGTGATCCCCTGTGCGTCATAGTAATCCGTAAGCCAGTCAAATCCCTGCTGTGCCGCTTCCGTATCGGACATGATCCAGTAGACATTGTCCTGCTCCAGCAGCCCCTGCTGCGCGGATTCGATGCCATATCTCCCGATCTTCTCGTAATAGAGCGGGCTGTTGCACATCCAGCCGCCCAGTATATCATAGTTGGCATACCCGCCATCCGGTACACCGTCAAAAATCTTTCTCGAAAAGCCCACGGTAGAATACACATCCTCAAAGTAGAAATTCTCTTTGTGCGCCCGGCAGTATTCGTCGATCGCCTGCCAGTCCCTGTTCACCGCCTCCCGCTGTGCCTGATCCACCTGCAGCGCCGCTATGCTGCCTGCCACGCTGCCGCCGCTCAGCATCACGGCCGCCAGCAGGATTCCCGCCAGAATACCGCTCCAGAGTCTGCGCGCCCGGCCGCCGGTTTCCTGCTGCCGGTCCTGTCCACTGCTTACGCCGGCCCCAGCGGCGCCCGGTATCATTCTGGCGGCCAGCGCAATCAGCAGGGCATACTCCACCAGATACAGCGAATGCGTGATACGCTCCGGATCCCGTCCCCGCAGTAAGATAAACATCCAGACAGCAGTGCGCCCGGCCGCCAGCAGGGCAAGCTGCCACAGAAAGGCATAAGAACGGACACCCGGCCTTTTCTGCCTGCAAAGTCCACGGCATCCGGCCGCCAGCACTGCCGCATACAGCAAGAGCAGCAGCGTACTGTAAGGCCTGTCCCCGCCGCGGAAAGTACGGTAAAAATACCGGTATGCCTGTTCTTTCACAATCCCGCTCCAGTCTTTTGCACCGCGCAGCGTCTTTGTTGCATATCCTGCCAGCTTCGTAAGAAAAGCGGTATCTATCGTTTCATCCAGTCCATAATCATAGTTGCGCAGCAGCGCCTGTTGATACGCCGGCACGCCCAGCTCCGACAACTGTGCCCCATAGCTCTCCTCTGTAACCAGTTCCGGATAGAAATCATAAATCGTCGTCCGCGCCTCAAAAAACTTTAGAAAATCCTGCCACTGCGCACTGCCATACGCCCCGTAGTCTATGCCTCCCGACAGAAGCATTCCCGCCAGCATGATACCCAATACGCCGCCGTATTTGAAAAAATTTGTTCTCTCAAAGATCCTTTTTTCTCCGGTCAGACGGCACAGGCCGGCAAGGCAGATAAAAGGGAATGTCAAAAGAAGCATCTCCGACCGCAGCTGATAAGCCAGGATCACCAACACAACAGACGGTATGTTTTGGAACAGGAACCGCCGCACATTGTCCGTATCCCGCGCGGTCAAAAAAAGAAACAGCGCCGTGGCGGACAGCATCGCGCTGGTGACGGTATACTGGATATTCACCACATGCGCCAGACACACGCCCCATATAAAAAGCGACCATACCAGAAGCAGAAGCAGCTTTTTCCCGATAGAAAAGCCCCTGCGCGCGCCTGCGCCGTCCGCCGCTGCCCGTCCGCCGGCCTGCTCTGTCAGCGCACACAGGCGCACAGCAGCCAGCCAGAAGCAGCCAAACTGACACAGGCACAGAAAAAGCCCGTACCAGGGAACCGACCCCCATACCCGGTAGCACAAGGCGATCACCGCCCCCAGCGGATATAAAGTCTGCATGTTATGGCCATCCGGCGTTCCGCTGTAAGCCCCCGCCATAATGTCCAGCATCATGGTATCGTCGTTCAGATCATAGTAGAAGTCAAAACAAACCCCCAACAGGAGCACATTGACCGCCAGAACGAGCAGCGTCAGTATGTAGTTCTGATAGTTTCCTGATCCGGTGCCCTTTTTCACATTGGCCTCCATAAACTTATTCGACGTATCTATTGGTCACCTGAGCAAATGCCGGATTACCGCGCATAAAAGGCTTTCACCTGCTCTGTGATATATTCCACTTCGTCAGCCGTCAGTTTGTAGTACATAGGCAGACGCAGGAGTCTTTCGCTCTCTTTGGTCGTATATCTGTCTTCTCCGTGAAACCGCCCGTATTTCTTCCCTGCCGGCGCAGAGTGCAGCGGCACATAATGGAATACCGACAGGATATCTTTTGCTTTCAGAAAATCAATCAAACGGGTGCGCTCCTCCATATCCTTCGTCTTGATATAGAACATATGCGCATTGTGGGTGCAGTACTCCGGTATATAAGGCATCTCGATCTGCCCGGCCTGCGCAAGCGGTGCAAGCTGCTCATGATACTCATTCCATCTGGCCATTCTGGCCTGCGTGATCTCCTCCGCCAGTTCCAGCTGCGCATACAGATAGGCTGCATTTAAATCGCTGGGCAGATAGGAAGAACCGTAATCCTGCCAACGGTATTTGTCAACCTGGCCCCTGTAGTACCTGCTCCTGTCGGTGCCCTTTTCCCGGAAGATCTCCGCTTTCTCTATATACTTTTTATCCCGGATGAGAAGCGCCCCGCCCTCACCCATGCTGAAATTCTTTGTCTCATGGAAGCTGAAACAGCCGAACTCGCCGAAGGTGCCAAGAGGCTTTCCTTTATAAGAAGCCATGATCCCCTGTGCGGCATCTTCCACCACCGTCAGGCCATGCCGCCCCGCAATGTCCATGATCACATCCATCTCACAGCCAACCCCGGCATAGTGCACCGGTGCGATTGCCTTCGTCCGCTCCGTTATGGCCTCCTCGATCAATGTCTCGTCTATGTTCATGGTGTCCGGCCTGATATCCACGAAGACCGCCTTCGCCCCGCGCAGTACAAAAGCGTCTGCCGTGGACACGAAAGTATAGGAAGGCAGGATCACCTCGTCTCCCTCCCTGATATCCGCCAGCAGCGCCGCCAGTTCCGTGGCGTGGGTACAGGACGTGGTCAGCAGACATTTCTCCGTGCCGGTCTGCTTCTCGATCCACTCACTGCATTTCTTCGTAAAAGGCCCGTCGCCACAAATCTTCTGATTCTCGATGGCCTCCTTCATATATTCGACTTCCTTACCCGTAAAAGGCGGAACATTAAAATTGATCATAGCTGTTTTCCTCCCTGATTCTTTACTGGGTATACACTACATAGCGTCCATTTCCGAACCGCTCCTGATACCCTTTCTCTTCCATATATCCTTTTAAGATCTGCAGCTTCTCGTCCGCATCCATCTTCTCCTGATCCACGCCGAACCAGTTCATCCCGTCCGCATCCTCACCCAGATACGCCGCCACCGGAGAGGCCACGATAATGACCGGCGGCTCGTTTAGCTGTGCCAGATCCCGTTCATACTCCACCATCCGGTAGGAATCCAGATCCGGCCAGAAAGTAGACAGCGCCGGCGGCATATCCAGCAGATATCCCAGCCCCGGAATCTCCCCGTACAGGATGACCTCTCTTCCGGTCAGACCGGCGTCCTGCACATACTCCGCCAGCTCCGCCAGCCAGTCGGCATTGTCCTTCGTCGTATAGACACCTGCCGCCTTGTGCGGCACTGTTGCCATTGTATCACGTTTTTCCCCAAAAATACCATCCTGAAACGAAAAATGCAGATGAAATCCGATGCTCTGCACCAGCACAAACAACAGCAGGCCATAGAACGGAATCTTCCAGACCATTCCGTCAACCGGCATCCTGTTACCGGCGCCGTCTTCTGTCGCTGCCAGATCCCCGCTCTGGTACTGCTCCTGCTTCATCCTTTTGCTCTGCGTCCCGCACAGATATCCGCACCACAGCACGAACGGCGCCGCCACAAACAGACAGTTGATGATCGGGTACAGCCAGTTGTTGCTCCCTAACGGTGTCACTGAAATCTGCACCAGCACAAGCACCGCCATGATCCTGGCTTCCGCCGGCATCCCCTTTTTTACCAGACAGATCACAGCCATCACAAGGGTCACGATCAAGAGCAGCACCGTCGGATAGTACATGCTGCGATATTCATAGTAGTGGAAGTTGAACATCCCTCTGCCCCAGTAGAAACGCAGCAGCACGACAAATACCGCCGCATACACGGCCTTACAGGCCGCCGCTGCCAGCCGGTTACCGGCAAACCACCTTCTCTGCACCGCAAAGAGCAGCCATCCGCCCGCCATGCAGATTCCCGCAAAAACAAGCCAATACAGTCCTGTCCCATAATCCTTTAACATCCCTGTCAACATCGAGGACGGCTTATAGTCCGTCGCTTTCTCCGTCATGGCGAACATCGTCCGCACCATGGACGGATAAGCGTCAATCCCATACCGGATGCAGACTGCACCGAAGGGGATACCGAATCCTGCCGCATAGCCAGACACACACCACAGCGTATCCCTGACCACGCGCCGCCATCTGCCGCCGCAGGCAAAAGCGCTGTACCACACCGCCACGATCAATGCCGCCTGCACCACATTCGGCATACGCACCGCCACGTTGGCTCCCAGACAGACGCCGGCCAGCACATAATACCGATATCCCCCGGCCCCGGTGCCCTGCTGCGGCTGCGCATCACAAGATGCGGCATACGCCGCATTCCCCTGCAGGATTCCTTCATATAACAACAGCATTCCCGCCGACATCAACAGATATGTCAGATAATTATAAAGGATCACCGAAGGACACCAGCACAGGCCCAGCGCCGCCGTTTCCCCCGCAAACACCAGCACTGCAGGCATCCGCTTTTTCAGGCTTCTGTATACCAGCACCGCCGTCACCGACTGGAGCAGCGAAGTATAAAAGTATATGCCGATCAGCGTACCGCCAAAAGGCAGACACATCAACAGGCTTCCCAGCACATTTGCCAGAAAAGTGGCCACCATCCACGTCCCGTCCATGGCCGTAAAATACTGAAAATTTGACAGACTGTAGAGCGTATCCGAGACATCCAGCCCCTGCCTGATCCCGATCAGCGGATAAAGCGTAAGGAGCAGCGGAAACAAGACCGTCTCCAGCATCTTTTTCTTTTTTTTATACATTCTGTAAAACTGGTTCATTCCTCTATTCTCTCCGTCCACGCTTTGCCACCAAAGCTGTTGCAAAGTCAAAAAGCCGCTGCCTGACAAGATCAACCGCCGTCCCCGCCGCATACACGATCATCACACACAGAAACATATGCGGCACAAACCAGAAACTGCCCCGCACCGCATCCACCTGCAGCCACCGCATCCATTCATACCGCACAAGCAGATGTTCGTGCAACAGGTAGACGCCGAAGGTGTACGGTGCAAGCTGCCGGATCACTGCCGCCGCCCGGCCTTCCGGCAGGCTCACATTTTTAAATACCATAAAAAGTCCCACCGCCCCGGCCAGACACAGAATGTGATTGTAGGTCACAGGCATGTCCATGTAATATGCCAGCGCCGGCACTTTTCCGGCCGCCAATCCCACTGCTGCCGTCAGTCCGAAGATTGCCAGACTCATGCCTGCATAGAGAAGCAGCGCATTCCTTCGCCGTTCCAGCGCCGGAATCCCGTACAGCCGCATATAAGCCGCGATCACAAACAGGCACAGAAACCAGCCGTAATCGTAGCCGTAACGATCCGTGGCAAGTGTTACCGGCACCACCGACTTCCAGAGGGAGAAATAGCATACCAGCATAACGATAATGATCTGCAGCGTCCTTTTCTCCAGCTTCTTTACCCCCGCCGCCAGAAACGGCGCAAACACATACATAAGCAGATACGCGGTGGCGAACCAGTAATGCTCCGTCTCGACCGGCAGCACATAGTTCAGCCAGTCATATACCGACAACGCACCTGCCGGCACCACGCCGGCACCACACAGTACCACCGGGATCAGAAGAGAATAAAAAAGAATCTGCCCCGCCAGAGACACCACCCGCTCCGGTTTCCATGCAGACTCTACCAGAAAATAACCGCTCAGCAGCACATAGCAGTTGACCGCCACGATACAAAACGCCTCTGCCAGATGCGCCGCATAGTTTACACCTGTACGGTCTGACGTGTAGTCCACAAGCAGACCGCCCTTATTCAGATAATGGAGAACGATGATCATCAGCATCGCCACGATACGCAGCAATTCAAAGTTTGCCTGCCGTTTTGCTCTCATATTTTATACGACTCCTGTTATATCAGCTTTCATTGCCCTGCGGTCACAGACTGTCCTGCGCAGCTACTTCTTATCTTTGAAGATCCACAGCTTACTGAGAAAATAATTGGCCAGAATGACGATCACCTGGCATACCAGCTTGGAGGCATACTCATTCAAAGAGGCACAGTCCACCATAAGGAACATCAGCACCAGTTCCAGCACTTCCGTCGCCACCCGTGCGCCGATAAATGCGACAAACTCTTTGCCCAGAGACTGCGCATCTTTGTTCTGGCTCTTGAATACAAATGTCCGGTTCGTCCAATAGGCAAATACTACCGTCAGCACCCAGGACAGCGCCGTCGCCGCCATATAGTGCATATGCAGTGTAGACGCAAACACGAAATACAATACATAATTCAACACAAACGCCAGAAAACCGAAGATCAGATAGTTGATCCCCTCCTCATGCTTCCTGTACAGATCCCATGCCCAATCCCATAATTTCTTCATCGTACCTAAACCCTCTTCTATTATACTTTTCGTTTCTATCCTTCTTGTTTCTATCCTTTTCGCTTCTAGCCTTTTTGTTTCCAGCTTTTTCGCTTCTATGTCCTGCGCTTATTTTCCCGCAAATTCCTTCTCTACGACCGCCTTGCCGTCCACGACCCGATACACCATGTCACACTTCTCGATCGTCTGCAGTCTGTGGGCAATGATGATCAGAGTCTTGCGCCCGTGCAGTCTGTTGATGGAATCCATGATCGCCGCCTCTGTCTCATTGTCAAGTGCCGAAGTCGCCTCATCCAGCACCAGCACCTCCGGGTCTTCAAAAAGCGCCCTGGCAATGCCGATACGCTGCCTCTGCCCGCCGGAGATCCGGATGCCCCGCTCGCCGATGCCTGTATCAAGCCCCTCAGGCAGTCCCCGGACGAACTCATCCAGCTGCGCTTCCCGCAGCGCCTCCCAGACCTTATCGTCGTCAATCTCCTCGTCCGGACAGCCGAACGCCACATTCCTGCGGATCGTGGAATCGATCATAAAGATGCTCTGCGGGATATAGCCGATATTTTTGAGCCAGGAAGCATAATGCTCTCTCACCTCCACGCCGTCCGCCAGAATCCGGCCCGACTCCAGCTGCAAAAGCCCCAGCAGAATATCCACGATGGTAGTCTTGCCCGCACCGGAAGTTCCCACAATACCCACAGATTTGCCGATCGGAATCTTCATTTCCGCATGGTCGAAGATCAGCGTCTCCGAATTGGGATACTTATAGGTGATATCCTGCAGCACGATCTCTTTCCTGACAGGCAGCTTCTCCACCTCTTCCTTCCGCAGATAGGTCTCCGCGCTGTAATCCACATTTTCATCCCGTATCTCTTCCTGCAGATTATCGCTGACACCCATAAAGAACGGCTCGAAATAGGAAATAGACGTCAGATGGTTGTTGATCCTGTTGGCACAGGGAATCAGCCGCATGGCCGCCACAGCAAGAAGCCCCAGCTGCGGGACGATATCTGCTGCCGCCGTTCCCTGCAAAAGCTGTATCATCAGATACAGGATCATACCCGCGATGGCGAGCGTCTCAATCAACAGCCGCGGCGTGGCATTATACAGGTTATAGCGCTGCACCGCACTCACATAACCGGCGCCGCACTTGGAATATTCGTTGATAAAATAGCGTTCCCGGCGGGCAATCTTGATCTCCTTGATCCCCATCACCGACTGGTCGATCCACTTATAAAGCCCGCTGTAGAAATCCTGATTCTCCTCACCGGCCCTGCGCATGATCGGCTTTAAGATACACTTGATCACCAGAAGGGCGATCACCAGAAGAGCCGTCACCGTCAGGCTCATCCACACATCCGCCACCAGGCTGACCGCCGCCAGACAGATGAACACGATCCCCTCGCTGATCAGCTGCAAAAGCGCCAGAATCAGGCCATACATGTTATTCACATCGGAGGTGATATTGCGCTGGATCACCGCCGTGTCCGCATTGAGATAATACTCGTAGGGACGCTGCATGAAATTGATCATCATCCTTCTGGATGTGGCAAACTGGTTCGTATAAACAAACTTAAGCTGCACCTTCTGCTGGAAAAACAGGAAAATGTTTTTGACAATAAAAACAAGGACCAGCCCTATCATGACAAGTATCGTCAGATCATTACTGTTTTCTATATGAAAAATCCGGCAAATCAACTGCAAATACTCATGCTGCGCTATGGCATCCTCTTCCAGCACCACATTCATCACCGGCAGGATCATGGACACCCCCAGCGTCTCCAGCACCGCGCCGATCAGCATCAAAAAGACAAGCAGCACCATCTTCCGCTTCTGCTGCCTGTCAAGCAGGACCATTAACTTTTCAAATATCTTGACCATAGGGTTATCTGCCCTCTCCGCCGCTATCCGGCACCTTTGTTCCCTGAACACTTGTAAAATCGTAACGGTCCGGCCTCTGTCCTGACTGTTACATAAAATCTTACCTATTTTACCATACTCTGCCTTATAATTGCAAATATACGTTACCAGGCCGACATACAAGCGCAAATCTTTTTCTACTGCTTTCGACTGACATATGCAAATATTTTTCTTTCAAAGCCGTTTCACATTCATCCTGCATTTTTACGCTATACATTATCGCTGTATACACCGATTCCCTTTTGGTAGAATTCTTTCATAACCTCTCTTTCATTTACCGTATGTACAAACATAGGCAATCCGTATTGCCTACAACATATATCCATGGTAAATCTGAACTACAAAACGATCCAATACATCTACACAGATGTTTTCTTCCGCAATATTTACCAATGCTTCAAATTCTTCTTTCACCTTATCCGGATTTGCGTATTTGTACCCGTGATTATATATGCAGCCGGATAATCTTTCAAAAATATCATCAGCTTTCCTATTGATGGAAATACTAAATCGAATTTCCTATTTCTTCATTATTTACAAATCTGTACTTTCCTTTTCCTCTTCCCTTTATGCTTCTTACCACTTCCATATCCCGTAATTTTTTCATAATCTCCTTCGAAGTAGATATTGAGCATTTGAGTATATTTTTTACTTCCGGTGCACCAAAAATTTGATCTGTTTCTATCGTATTATAAACTGTAATTATATTTTTTATAGTTGGTTCATTATAATTTTGCTTTTTAATAGCTGATTTCAAAGTTTCAATAGCCAGCTTTTTATCCCCAATAGCCGATTTTTCATCCTGAATAGCCAGCTTTTCCGCATCAATAGTCAGATTATTAGTGTTAAAAGCTGCTTTTTCTTTTCTCATATTATAAACAACTGTCTGTAACAAAAATGCATTCGTGTAATATTGTGGCTCTTGCAGGCCGGCTTCTGACATTTCCCGATACATACGGTCTACACCTTCTCCATATTCTTTGACATAATTATATGCTTTCAAAAATTCTGCAATTTTAGGGTTCCTGGAAAAATGTGTATTGCGAATATTGTCTGCCCTCACAAGCCCCGGCAGTTTACCCGGGCTTTCTACTACGATACGGTCATCAAACATTTTTATCTGAATATCCGTTCCACTAATGCTATATGCCCGATGTGTCACGGCATTTACAATAATTTCCTGTCTCACAAATTTCGGATATTCCTCTTCTGTGACAAATAGTCCATCCTTTCCAAGATAAGTCTTTTCTTTTATCTGTGTGTCAAGATAGACAATAGAGTCCATAACCATTTTTAAAATATTTCCTTCAAAAATTACATCTTTAACCACATTCATTTCTGCACCAAAACGCTCTTCCGTCCCATCATACCGTATAAAGCGTATACGGGCACGTGGAAAGAAATTTTGCGGTTTTTTTCCGAACAACAGAAGGGCCGCTGTGCTGATCTGCACTTTCCCGTCTTTCTTTTTTACAAATCCTTTATTTTCTGTTAAATATGATATTGCATTTTTGGGGTATCCAATTTTTCTTATATATTCCTCAACAAAATCAATATCTAAATCATCCAGTTCGGCCTCTGGCACCGGCTTATCTTCAAAAAACCTTTCTCCTTTATCATATGTAAGCTGCAAGCGGTCATGAAAGCCCAGTTTCTTTGACTTATCCCCTACACGCAAATAAACTTCATCTGCCTGATTAGAATGTACATGGGAACTCGGCTCTATATGCATCAATACAACATGATTATTCCGGCCTTTATCGTCAGTGCACGGCACTTTTTCTATATCCACCTGTACCGTCGGCTCACAGAAATCATATGGGACTGTAAGCAGTTCATTCAATTGCCGCGTATCGTAATCTGTCCCTTCTATCCTTTTGGTTTTATCTGAAATGCCAATAGCAACCGTACCGCCATCTGCATTCGCAAAAGCAACAACCGTAATTGCCAATGATTTTGGTTCAATATGGATGCTCTTTCGATCAAATATCTGCATTTCATCAAACGCCAAAACCTCTTCAATTGTCATTCGACTACCCTTTCATTTACTCACTACCGGATCAAAAACATAATGTAACGCTTCTCGCACCTTTTGTAAATCTACCGTGATTTTGGAACAAAAAGCATTACAATAGTATAGTATTCTAAAAGTGCTTCGTCAATACATGATACATACACAGCACGCAATTTTCTAATCTCATTGCCTGATCCCAATAAAATTATCGTTACGCCTCCTCCAGCGGAAACAGGATGCAGATCTGAAAGTCACCATGCTCTGTCCTGATCGAATATTGCCCCTTCTTTTCGTGAACGATTCTCGCAACATTTTTTAAGCCGAAGCCATGCTCATATTGATTCCGCTTCGTTGTCACGATACCACCATCGGACCATTTTACCGGTTTTTCATATGGATTGACTACTTTGATGACAAAGCTATTGTTCTTCTTATGCGCCACGATATCGATCCGTCTTTTTGCAGTGCTGTTTATCTGCTTATTCGCTTCCATGGCATTATCCAAAAGATTGCCGAACAGGATACAGATCTCGACCGGGCTTAAGAGAAGATTGCCGCATAAATTGATCTGTGCGTCCAGCTTAATATCGTCCTCTTCACATGCGCTGCGCTTCTCCTGCAGCAAAATATCCAAATAGGAATTGCCGGTATGTATATGATCATCGACCGCACTCATCTTTTCTTCCAGTTCCGATAGATAGCCCGCATATTCGTCCGGTTTCAGTTCGTTATTCTTTAAGACCAGAAGATGGTTTTTCATATCATGATACATACTTCTTATTCTGTCCTCCCGGTCTATCTGATTTTTATACACGACAGAACGCATTCTGGCGATTTCCAGTTCTTCCTCCAGTAACAGATCCCTGTGATGGATTCCCGTTAAATACTCTGTGTAAAACAATCCGATAATAAATAGAATGACGATAAAAAGAGAACACATCCAAATAAAACCGGCTGTTTCTGCGGATACCGGCGCATTGCTTTTGCTTTTACTGCTGCTGTAAACACCTGCAAATACAAAAAACAGGATACTGGTCATCGTCTGCATCAGCATAAATCCCAGATCCTTCATGAGCGGCTTCTTGAAAATGATCCTGCGCATCACTTTTTTCATCAAAAAGAGCAGGAGCACCGTGATAAATTTTGTAAACAAAACACAGGTAAACTCAAAGGCAAAATGATTTATATGGTACAACCCCCGCAGCAGTGCCTTTATACCGGTATTTACCATCACTTCAGTAAAAAGCATGACAAGCACACAGGTGACAACATAGAACGCGATAAACCATTTATTGCCCGTATACATCTGCATGAAAGCCAGTGCAAGAAATAAGATCACAAATATTGTTCTCAGGAATAAATTATCAAAAACAACCCATGTAAGCAGGCTGAGAAGCGTGACCAGAACATAGATACGCAACCGTTTCCATACGGTACACTTTGCTTTATAAGAAAAATCCGTGAAATAATACAGTAAGATCGCCAACTCTATGACAGCGACAACAACGCTAAACCCCCAATCCATATCGCGTCACATCTCCTCTCCCCAATATTCCGCCAGCCTGTCTATAAACTGCTTTCTTCTGGACCGGCTGGCGGTGATGATCTCGTTGTTCCTAAGGTAGATGTCTGACCGTACTACTTTTTCAATGTGGTCAAAATTCACAATATAACCGGAATTGCATCTGAAAAAATTGTCTTCCGGCAGTTCCTTTTCCAGATCTCTCATTTTCTTTGTGGAAACATAGGATCCGCACACGGTATGAATAACACAATGGCGGTTTAATGTCTCCACAAAAACAATATCACCAAGGGCGACTCTGTACCATATGTCGTGATTCCTCACAGTCAGAAAGCGGGTCTTTCTTCTGTCGATCATCTTTAGGGTTTTTGTGAGAACCTTCGCCAGTTTCTCATAGGAGACGGGTTTGATCAGATAATCGAATGCATTGACTTTATAGCCCTCCAGCGCATACTCCGCCACTGCAGTCAAAAAAATGATCGAAACCCCTTCATTCAAAGCACGCACTGTTTCCGCCACTTTGATACCGTCCATTGTTTTCATTTTGATATCAAGAAATAAAATGTCCATTTGAGAAGGCATATGATCCGCCAGCTCCTTCCCTTCTTGGAATTCCTTAATACAAAAAGAAACCTGATTCTCCTCCTGATACCTTTGCAGCCAGGCGGTCAATTCCTCTCTGAAAATTTTTTCATCATCACACACCACAACATGGAACATGATCGGTCTCTCGTCCCCTTCATCGCATACTATCTATACATCCCTGTAGATTCTGCCGGAAAACCTGTCCTTTACGAAGTTATATAACGCTGAAATGCTCCCATTTTTGACATCAGCTCCTGATATGGCCCTGTTTCTGCAATCTTACCATTTTGCATAAACAGTATCTCGTCATATTGATTCAGGAAGTTCTCCTGCAGATCATGGGATACATTGATAATCGTCAGCCCGGGAATATTTAATATCCTGTTTTCAATATCATTCCCTGTCTGTTTGTCGATCGAAGAAATGCCTTCGTCCAGAATCAATATTTCCTTTTTTTGAATCAGTGCGCGCGCTATTGCAATTCGCTGCCGCTGACCGCCGGAAAGCTCTTTTCCATTTTCACCAACATGTATTGCCCTCCCTTTGTTGCCAATATCCGCAAACTGATCGACACCGCTTATTCTCAGCGCATTTTCCAGATCCTGCTCTTGATACTCCTGCCACAATGTTATATTATCGATCAGGCTTGCATTGAACAGAAAAACATTTTGATGAATGATCGCCATCTTCTGATAAATGCTCCTGTCGTCTGTCTTCCTAAGATCGGCGCCGTCAAACAATATCTGCCCTTCATATTCTTTGAAATAACCTGCCAGCAGTTTTAGAAGTGTAGATTTTCCGCAGCCGCTTTTACCGGCGATCAGGTATTTCTTCCCTCTGTGAATCTGCAGGTCTTCTATTTCAAGAGTATTCTCTTTTTGGGAAGGATACTTAAAACATACGTTTTTCATGCTGATCGTTCTGATCTCCCGGATACTGCACGCTTCCTTCTCCTTCACACTTTCCATAAAACGATCTATTTTCTCCAACACGGGCTTCGCGCTTTTTATTTCACTTAAATCCTGCATAATGGCGGACACCGGCATTGTAAACATATTGCATAACTGGAGCAGTGCTGTCAAAATGCCAATGGTCATGTTTCCCTGCATAATAGAAAAAACGCCTGTAAAAATAATAGAGAACTGCATAAATGCCGCAAGCAGACATGCTACGCTGTCGCTGAGAGAACGCATTTTATCCCTGTCGTTCTTTCTCAGGAACAGGAGCGTGTTTTCATTTCTGAATTTATGTATGATCGTATTTTCTATATTTGCCGTGTGGATGACCTCATATCCTGATAAGTAATCACGCAGCACCCGGGTAAAACTGCTCAGCTGTGCTGAAAATCTGTTTTGCTTATTCTGCATGATCTTTCCCACCATTTGCGGCAGTACCATCATGAGGCACAGTATAAAAGTAAGCCAGACAATGATCAGGCCTCCATACCGGAGCAGCAAAATTACGGTTAAAACAAACATTATGCTGTTCTCCATAATTCTTATGCACGGTGCAATATAGGCGCTTTCCAGCAGATTAATGTCGTTCACGACCGTGGAGATATAGGCCGAAGTATCATAGGTAACATAGCTTTCATAATCTTTCTTCAATATCCCGGAAAACAGATCATTCCTTAGGTCTGCGATCATACTGTTTGACAGCTTATTGACTGTTTTTCCGTAAGCATAGTAGATGCCGGCGAAGATTATGATATAAGCCCCTGCTGCCAGCATTGCCCTTACAAATCTGACCATATCCCTGCCGGCGGCAAGATCGACCACATACTGCAGCAGAACAGCGATCCCTACGTTAAGAACAGAGTAAGCACTACACAGAAAAACCACATAGCATAAGGTTTTCAACTGCTTTTTAAAGTATTTTTTCATGAATCATAGCCCCTGTTGGTATACTTGTCCTTTACATTAAGCACTATAATGTGCTTCTGACTATAGTTCAAGTCAATCTGCGTAATCTGTCATTTTAACTGCCTGTTTGGTTTTCCGCTTTCCGCATGGCATTCCTGTTTCATCCCTTTCGCTTAAACAGATTCCGACTTCCATGCAGATTCCTTTGTCCAAATTTACGTTGCCTCTTGTATCCTGCCGTCAAATGTGCTATATTAAGCATAGAAAAAGGGAAAGCCATAGAAGCGGCTCTACCCCTGATAGCTAAAAACTGTTTTACTTACAAACAGCCGTCACTATTGTGCGTAGTGGCGGCTATTTCTTTTTTCCCTTGTTAATCTGATAAATCAAATTCACAAGGGCAACAATGAGTATACCGATCTGGATCAAATCCTGATATGTAACATACATTGCATCGCCCTCCTTTCTTCCGTCCGGAGGGCTGCCTGAACCCTCCGCAAAACTACAAGAGGGGTAAAGCCGCCTTTGGCTCTATGGTTTCCCACAAATGGAGTATAACACATATTTCCGTGTTAAACAATTATAATATTCTGTTTATTCTCAACAGCCTGTATAAGATCATCCGTTATCTTCTCACAGGCATCATTTACCGTCTGAAGCGTTTCCATATTATAGCAAGTCATCATGTAGATTTCTGCCTTTCAATACTGTTCACGAATTTATCCTGTATGTTTACACTATGTATTACCGGTATATACTCCAATCCCCTGTTCATTAAATTCTTTTACACCACTTTACAGGTTTTTAACAAAAAGTGCCGCATGAGCACTTTAGTGTATTATAAGTTTGCAAACAATAAACACGAAAGTGAATGACCTCATACGGCGACCTTATTATACAGCGAAAAATACATAATCGGTAGGCTTTATTGATATTGTTGACCTTTCGGGTTTTATGAATGATACGGCAAAACCGGCTCTGAGCCTCGTTCCCGACAGCCTGAGATCCCAGCCGGTATTCCTCTGCATAGATGACACCATGGTCTCGAACTTCGGAAAGAAGTTCTAGGATATCTCCAAACTGTTCGACCATCTGATCTAATATCATATGCCTGACGGAATTCTTCCACATATTTAACGCAAACCTGCTGTTTTCTGCAGCATTATTCCCAGACAATCCCTTCAAATTTATGGAATCCCTCCATGCTGCGTTTAACGCTGTCAATCTGATTCAGTTTCGTAGCATCCTGTTCCAGAATGATATATTCAATACTTCCGATCTCCAGAGCCGTATCAATGATCTTCTGAATGTCCATACTGCCATAACCGATTTCCACAAAGTCATCATTACATTTATACTGATTGAATACCTCTCTGGTAATATAAGTATCCTTTCCTACCACATCGAACATATTGACAGGTGTCTTAGTATCCTTGGCAAAATCCTTCTGATGCAGCATTTTAATACGAGTTCCGTAGGATTTCATCAATGCAACCGGATCTACCCCTCCTCTGAGTACCCAAAATGTATCCAACTCCAGGTTTACATGTGCCGGATCAGTGTTTTTGATGATCATATCCAGCACTTTCTCACCGTTAAACTCCTGCAGTTCCTGATAATGATTATGATACAAGAACTGCATGCCTTCTTCAGCCGCCATCTTTCCCATTCTCTCATAGACTTCTATCTTGCGCATGGTATCATCGTAATCCTTAAACACCTCCATAGGATATACTACCGTATGATTCCCGATCTTCTGGTTATACGAAATAACTTTCTTATAATTGTCCTCATTGAATGGAAAAATATGGGCGCTGATGACTTTGCTTCCTGTCCTGGCCATAATATCATTCAATTCTTCCGGACCTACGCCAAAACCTACGCCATCATCCTCCAATGCTTTATGGTTAGCCGCTTCCAGATATTTATAACCTGCCTCTGCCACCCGTCCGATGGTTCCCAGTGGATCTGCATTCATCAGATCCCTGACTGAATACAGCTGGATTCCTACTTTTAATGCCATGATCGTTACCTCCGATTAAATCAAATATTTAATTTCCATGAAAAGTGCGGTACAAGTTTTTACTTAAATAACAAAATTCCGCAGATATTTAGCACTCAGGACTACCGCTTTCTTTGCATCTTCTACCGTTCCTTCAAATGCCTTATCCTCCACTTCGATACAAGTACAGCCTGTATACCCGATATCCGTCAGAGCAGACACATATTTACCCCAATCCACGTCTCCAAGGCCGGGAAGCTTAGGAGACATATACTGTAACGGTGTTGCCATGATTCCCACATCCGCCAGTTTATCCTGATAAACCTTAATATCCTTATAATGCACATGGAATATCTTATTCTTGAACTCATAGAGCGGACGGATATAGTCGATCTGCTGCCAGATGAAGTGGGAGGGATCATAGTTGATTCCCAGATTGTCGTAATCCAGGATATCAAATACCTTTCTCCAGATCGCCGGAGTTGTCATAAGGTTCTGTCCGCCCGGCCATTCGTCTTCCGTAAACAGCATCGGACAGTTCTCGATGGCAACTTTTACACCCTTTTCTTTGGCATGTTCCAGGATCGGCGGCCAGATTTCCTTCACCAACTCCAGATTTTCACTGACATTCTTTTTCGGATCTCTGCCGATAAAGGTGGTGATCATATTGACCCCTAATTTTGCCGATGCATCGATCAATGAGTGAAGATGGTTTATGTAAGTGTTCCTTTTTTCTATATCCTGGTCCATCGTATTGGGGTAATAAGCCAGTGAAGATATTTCAACCCCTTTATTCCGGCAGTAATCCTGAATATACGCGCATTTCTCATCATCCAGAGCGGTGACGTCAATATGGCTCACTCCCGCGTATCTGCGCTCCGCCTTTCCCTGCGGCCAGCATGCCACTTCCACACATTCCAGCCCGTTCTCCGCCAGGAAATCAATCATCTCCTCAAAGCTGAGATCTCCCAGGATCGCACTGATCAAACCCAGTTTCATTGCTGTCTCCTTCCCTTATCAAAAGAATACTTCTTTGCCTGTCTCTGCTGCCTTATAGATACCCTCCAAAATCTGCGTTACCACAAATGCCTGTTCGGGCTTTACAAGCGGTTCTGTATCATTGATGACAGCCTCCAGCCACTGTTTCGCTTCACACATACCCGGATCCATCTCTTTTCCGCTGAAATATGCCACAGCCTTCCCAGGAGAATAATGCTCCTCTGTCAATTTTCCGTGATGGCCTCTGTTGAAAACAAGACTGTCCTCTTTATCTCTCACACTCATACCGGAATTAATCTCAGCACCGGCTTTTGTGCCGCACAGTGTAGTGGCTGCTTCTTTAGCGCCAAGCATATTGAGTGCCCAAGACGTCTCAATGAAGATTGTTGCTCCGTTTTCCATCTTGACAAATCCAAATGCAGAATCCTCCACCTCATATTTCTCCGGATCCCAGGGTCCAAAAATATTGCTGTCTGCTGCCTCCTGCAGATGACCCAGTTTGTAGAACACAGATCCAGATGCAGACACCGGCTTATAATTGTCCATCATCCATAAAGTCATATCCAATGCATGGGTACCGATATCGATCAAAGGACCGCCACCCTGTTTGGATTTGTCAGGAAATACACCCCACGTAGGGACAGCACGCCTGCGGATCGCATGTGCCTTCGCAAAATAGATCTCTCCTAATTCACCTGCTTCACAGGCTTTATGTAATTCCTGTACCTCAGGACGGAAACGGTTCTGGTAACCGATCGTAAATTTCTTCCCGGATTTTTTCCAGGCATCCAGCATTTTCCGGGCAGCTTCCGTACTGTGTGCCATAGGCTTCTCACAAAGTACATTCTTGCCCGCCTCGAACGCGGCAACTGTAGCGGCGCAGTGCTCTACATTCGGTGTCAGCACGTGAACCACATCAATGTTTTCATCTTTTAACATCTCATTATAATCGGTATAGACCTTCGCATCTTCCGTTCCGTACTCCTTAGCAGCCTGCACTGCACGTTCCTCCACTATGTCGCAGAATGCAATCATCTCACACAGCTCCGGGAATTCCTTCAGGGAAGGAAAATGCTTGTTAAATGCAATTCCACCACACCCGATAAAACCGATCTGTAATTTTCCGTTTTTCATGTTCTTTTCCTCCATTTTTCATATTTATTTTGACTTATTCAAAATCCACTGATCTACGAAGCTGCGCTGATGTTCTGGCTGCCTCCATTACCTGAAGCACTCTGCGCACCTGTTCCGGTTTCACGGCCAGTTCTTCGGTTCCGTTGAGCACTCCAACAATGTTACGGAAGAAATCATTCCAATCGTTGTGTTTTCTGTGAATGACCGGAAGCTCTTCCGTATAGACCACATCTTCTGCTTTAGTAGAAAATGTTCTGGTGGGACCTGCGTCCAGATTCTTGACAGTTTCCGGCAACGCTTTTCTGAACTCACCGGCACGGTATACGGCGCCGTTCTCCGCCTTGATTTCCTCCACCACCATGGTTCCTTTATCACCGGCCACATAGAATCTGGGCATCTTACCAAGCAGGAAGGTTCCCAGTTCGATCTCGGTTGCCAGGCCATTCTCAAAGTACAGCAGAATCCTGAAATAATCGTCCACTTCCCGGTTCACCGCACTCTTCATATCCGCACAGACCTGAGTGATCTTACCCGGTATCAGGTCAAGCATCTGATCAATCAGATGAACACCCCAGTCATACAGCATTCCGCCGCCATATTCCCGGTACTCATGCCAGTCATGCATCCTGCCAAACACGCCGTACAGGCTGGACTTCACCATAAATACGTTGCCGAGACGTTCTTCCTCCAGCGCTTTCTTAACCATGGAATAGTCTCTGTCCCAACGACGGTTCTGATCCACGGTAAACAGAACGCCGTTTTCTTTTGCCGCCGCATACATTTCGTCAAATTCTTCCACATTCAATGCGCAGGGCTTCTCCACAATGATGTTTTTTTTCGCATTAGCCGCATCAATGGCGATCTGCCTGTGCAGGTGGTTTGGCACCGAGATCATAACCCATTCCACATGACCATCCGATAGCAGATCATGATAATCGCTGTAGCAGCTCACCCCGTCCGGCACTTTTGCAAGTTGTTCCGGATCTGTGTCACAGACAGCCATAATCTCTACTTCATCCATTGTTCCGGCATGATTGTTATGCCATTGCCCCATAAATCCATATCCGATGATTCCTAATTTCAACGTCTTCATAATAGCCATCCTTTCTGTAATTTCTCCGTTTCGTCTATATTCGCATTATATATTCGAATCAGTATGCACAACTACGGCTTTCCTTGTGCATAACTACGCATATCTTTACATATGAACCTGCCCATTCCAAATCGTCTGCGGCCGGGGACAGATTCCCTCCCGGCCTGATCTGTGTCAAAAGTCGGTATAGTAATAGATTTACCGCCTCCTCATTTATTTTGCACAGGCATTCATTTCATACTTTTTCGGAACTCAGTAGGGCTCATACCGCACCCCTTCTTAAACAACTTATTGAACGTTTTTACATCCCGGAAGCCCGATTGATAGCTGATCTCCGTAATCGATATCCGTTCCGTCATCAACAGCCATTTCGCCTGTTCAATCCGTAGCTGTTTCACATATTCCTGAAAGGTAATTCCCATATGTTCCCCAAAGTATCGAGAAAGATAAGCACTGTTAAACCCCACCTCGTCAGCACATTCCTGCAGCGTAATATTCTCACAATAGTGAAGCGCAATATACTCCAGTATATTCTTCAGCTTAAAAACCTGTTTCCCTTCCAGTGCCCTTTCCCTTCTGGGCATACGCCGAACTGCTTCCAGCGCAAGCCCGGTAATCAACGATTTGACCGCCAGCTGCCATGCATACGCCTTTTCACAGTATTCCTGGTAAATATTCTCAACGATTTCCAGAATCCTTGCTCTCGTTTCTTCCGGCCAGTGCCCGCTGAACATGTCCACTTCCTTCAACTCACTCTGCAGCCACAGCCACTCCTCTTTCCCCTTACTCCGGGTTCCCACAAGATTCATATCCAGAAGAATGGCAAGCCGCTCACAATCTTCTGAGCCTATGCCAATCCTGTGGCTGGCAAAGGGCGGCACGATCCAGATATCACCCTTGTGCAGACAGTATTCCTCTTCCTCATAATATACCCGGACAGTCCCGGCGCGCAGCAGAATGATCTCCACTTCCTGATGGCAGTGCGTCATAAACGGGAGATTACCGCGCATAACAGCGCACTTCAGCGGATATTGGACATTCTGCATATCATTTTCATAAAACATTTGCTAACCTTCTTTACCACATAATGTCTTGTAGATATTATAAAGATATAACAATTTTCCAGGTTTTATCAACTCATATCATTAATAAGAATCCTGATCGTTATTTTTCACGGGTCATGAATACACATTCCGAGAGAACATGATTCAGGCGTGAATAGTAGCCTCTAATCAAAAAGGCAGCCGCATGTTAATATCCATCAGCCACCTTTTCAATACAGTTAAAAACCAAGAGAATTCATCCATTCAGAAGCCAGTTTCGTCCAGTTCATAACATGTTCAGACCTTGCACTTAGTCCAAAACCTTCTCCCGTACCAAGACCATGAAGTCCATCCGGAAAGAGATGAAGTTCAAAAGGAATGCCATAATCCGTCAGCTCTTTTGCAAAATTCAGTGCGTATCTGGGATCGTCCTGTTGACACGTCTGCCAGATAAAAAATGGCGGACAATCTATACGTATATTCTTTTCAGGAGAAAAGTATAATTTATGTTTCAGATCAGGATCTTCTACCGGAAGTACTGGAAAAGTATCCGTTTCAAATACTTTCATACTGTCATATTCATTTTCCGGGCAGGGCGTATAATTGATAAAATGGAGCAACTTTGGCGGGAATGAAATCTGCGAAAACAATCCATACCCAAGAATAGCCGCATCCGGACGACAGGACTTTCTGTCAATCTCATCAGCAGAATTTTCCATACCGTAGTCAAAATGAACTGCTGCCATAGATGCAAGATTTGCTCCTGCCGAAAATCCCGCAACCGTAATCTTATCCGGTAAAATACCCAGTTCCTCTGCGCGGTATCTCAAAATCCGTATTGCCCTTTGAAGATCCAGCAAGGAAACGTATTGCGTATATGGTTTCAACCGATAATCCAAGATTGCTGCAGCAAACCCGGCGTCTAACATTTTTTTGACTGTAGGGAATCCTTCATTGGCAGATTTAACATTATAACCTCCTCCCGGACATACAAGTATCAGCCCTTTTGGTCTCTGGGACTTTGCCGGAAAGAAGGCAATCTGCGGCTTATTTTGCAAAGAATATTCGGGATGATATTCTGGTATATTTTCGTCCCACAGCTGTATCGTCTCAAGCTTCTCCATCAAGAAATTGAAGTGTTCTCTCAGGAAACATATCTGCTCTTGCTCGGAGTTGATCTGTCTGATCCTTTGAAAATATGTCTCATCTGCATAGTAAGAATTCGCCGCAAACTCTTCAAGTACTTTGTTATTATCCTGATACATAACGCTCTCCTTTTACCCTTTAACTGCTCCTACAGTAATGCCTTTTGCAAAATTATCCTGAATAAACGGATACAAAATCGCAATCGGCAATACACCGATTACAGCAATGGCCATCCGTACCGTACCGGACGGAATACTTGACATATCCACACTCATTCCGGCAGTAGCATTACTGGATAAATATTGAATTTCCTGAATCATCCTGTTCAACAGATTCTGGATCGTATAGAGACTTGTTTTTGTCGTAATATAGTACAATCCATTCTGCCAGTCATTCCAATATTGAATCATTGTAAATAATCCGACCGTAGTCAGAATCGGTTTCGACATCGGCAGAGATATCTGTACAAATGTCTGAAAATGACTTGCCCCATCAATGGAAGCCGCTTCTATCACTTCCCCCGGCAGGTTTGTCTGGAAAAAATTCCTCATAAGCAAAATATAATATGCACGTACCAGCAGATTAGGTACAATCAAAGCCCATATCGTATTTTTAATATGAAATGTACCTGTATACATTAAATATGTAGGTACCAGGCCACCGTTGAATAACATTGTAAATAAAACAAAAAACGTCAAAAATCTACCGCCCGGAAGCCCTGGCCTCGATATAGCATAAGCAAGCATTGTAGTAAGAACAAGGCTGACACATACTCCAAAAATCGTTACCACAAAGGACATTCCATATGCCTTCATAATCTGTCTGCCGCTATGCATAAGATACTTGTACGCATCCAGACTCAACTGCTTTGGAAAGAAACTATATCCGTTCCTGATCAATGTATTGCTGTCCGTAAAAGACGAAATCAACAATAAAGTCAGCGGAATCAAGCATGCTGCTACAGTCAATATCAAAAAAACATTTGCAAATATATTGAATCTTTTACTGCTTTTAGACATCATCTCGACTCCACCTCCTTAAATAAATGCACTTTCTTTATCAATTTTGCGCACAAGCATATTAGCCGCCAGCACAAAAACGAATCCCACAAGCGACTGATACATACCTGCAGCCGCACTCATACCTATATTGTTCTGTTCCAGCAGGCCTCTGTATACAAATGTATCGATTACATTCGTTGTCGATTGAATCGCTCCAGAATTCATCGGGACCTGATAAAACAATCCAAAATCCGAATAGAAAATTCTTCCCACTGCCAACATCACCATCGTAATAACAGTCGGGCGCAGAAGTGGCAAGGTAATATGGCGGATCTTCTGCCACGCTCCGGCTCCTTCCAGTTCAGCCGCCTCATAATACCCGTTGTCAATACCAACAACAGATGCATAATACACAATTGTTGTATATCCAACACTCTGCCATAAATATGCGACCGTAATAATGACCGGCCAGTATTTTGCTTCATTGTACCAATTGATACCCTCAACGCCAAACAACTTAAGGATCGTGTTATTAACGAAACCCGAATCCGCGCTCAAAAAAGCAAACACCAGATAACTGATAATGACCCAGGATACCAAATGAGGAAGCAAAATAACACTCTGATAAAACTTACTTGCTTTTCTGTTTGCGATCTCACTCAGCAGTACGGCGATCAAAACTGCAAAGAAAGTCCCTAATACAATAAATCCAATATTGTAAAACAAAGTATTCCTCGTTATCTTCCACGCATCTCCAGTCATAAACAGATATTTAAAATTCTCGAACCCGATCCAATCACTGCCCCAGATACCCTTGCGGGCGCTGTAGCGCTTAAACGCTACAACAAGCCCTCCCATGGGAATATAATTATTGACGATCAGATAGAGCAATCCCGGCAATGCCATTAAATAAAACGGAAGATATGCTTTCAGCTTTTCTTTTTTTGATGTCCTAAAAGGTGTATTTCTTTGTTCATTCATAATTACACCCACCTTTCCAAATTACTGAATACCATGCACTTGAGCCCATTTGTCTAACTGACTCTGCTTTTCATCCATAATTTTCTGAAGTCCGGCAGCATACAGTTCCTCATTCATTTTTTTCAAAGTGCTTTCCGGATCTACTACTCCGCATTCCAGACTCATACGATACTGATCATAGACATTTTTCACTGCGGTTTCTTCGTTCGCAACGGTTGATGAATCAAAAACAAAACCATATGCTTTAGAGAACAAACCCGTTTTATTCCATTCTTCAGTTTGTTTCCAGAGATTCGGGTCATTACCGTTCCAAACATGGCCGATAAATTCATTGCCAAGCGACCATAACATACCACCCATATTAAAGCCGCAAGTAGTCGCATCAACCCCTTCAGGATAATTAGCCGTACCGTCTTCTACGATCACATAATCTTCGCCTTCAATGCCAAATGCCATTAAGTTAATCACATCAGCATTTGTATACATCAGGTTAAGGAACTCCATTGCCTTTTCCGGTGTTTTACTGTTCGCAGGAATTGTCCATTGCCAAATATTTCCTGTAACCGTAAATGTCGGTAATACCTGACATAATTCCAGTTCCATACCGCATCCCATCTGCTCCTGCTGTACGCTGCCCGGTTTTGCCGCAGTAGAATATGCAAACAGATTACCTGCTTTCATCAGTGCCGAGCCAGCCTCTGTTGCATTGGTAACATCCTGACTGATGAAACCTCTTTCGTACCAGTCTCTTACCACATCCAGGTATTCCCGGTATGCATCGGTCTCAAACAAGTTCACAACTTCCAAGGTTTCACCGTGGTTATCCAGAACACCATAGCTGTCCCCAAGCGGGTCCCATAAAAGGTTGAACTGCAGGAAGGAAGTTCCAGTACTGCCTGTGCTTAATATGATCATATCCGGCTCGTTATCATGTACGATCTGGAAGGCTTCCGTCAACTTTTCATAAGAATCAATACTTTCCGCATCAATATTGTATTTCTCACAGATGTCCTTCCTCATCACAAACGCGCCGTATCCACAAGCGCTATCGCATTTGATCGGAATACTGTAAAGTTCCGCATTAAACTCTCCGCATCTCAGCAGGTCTTCCCCTAATACATCTTTTATTCCCTGACCATATTCATCTACCAGCTCCTGCAACGGAATAATCTGTTCTCCGGCATAGGCAGAAGGAACCAGCGCACGGGGTGCACCCATAACATCCAAAGGTTCATCTCCGCTCAGCATCAGGTTCATCTGATTAATATAAGAACCGGAAGACAGAATCATCAGCTCTACCTCTGCATTGATTTTCTCCCTTGTGATCTTGTTCAGTTCATTCTCAATCCTGTCAACATCTGCTTCGCTCGGGGTCGTTCCAAATGTACGATAAGAAACAACAAGTTTTGTCACGTCTTCTGCCTGTTCTGCATCTTGTTCTCCTGACTGTACATCCGCCTGTCCACCGGTTGCTTTTTCTGTTTGACCACAGCCTGTCAACATAATACTTGCCGTAATAACACTTGCCATAAATATGGACAAAATTTTTCGCTTCATCTTAAAATCCTCTCCTCTGATTTTTAATATTATCGTCCCATGGGTATTTATTGTATGGATATATTAACATATACTATTATAGAGGCATTATTAATTTTCTGTCATAATATATTAATTTTCCGTTGCGAGCGCAAAAAAATATACACTTTGCACAACCACATTTTTTATTTATATCCATTACTTTGTACGCAATATATGATTTCGATCACGATATTGTACCGGCGTCATATGATTTCTTTCACGGAATACCCTGATAAAATATGTCAAATTTGAATACCCGACCTGATAAGCAATATCCCCAACTGACGTATTCGTTTCACATAAAAGCTGCTTCGCCTTTTTCATTCTTTCATCAGTAATATATTCCGAAAGCGAGATTCCTTTTTCCTGTCGGAATATTCTGGATAAGTAATCCGGGCTTAGGAAAACATGTTTGGCCAGATTTGTCCGGCTTAACTCCTCCCCTAAGTGCTGCTTGATATAGATTTCTATCTTACTGACAACAGAATTTGTATTCGCCGCTAATTTCACATAAACCGCAGTTTTTGTATTGATATGCTCCATCCACTTTTTAAAATTTCTGACAGAACATACCGCATTCTGATACAATTCTGTAGCTTCCTCCCCTTGAAACAAAAGGTGAGCCTGAATTTCTTTTTCCCCCAATACAATATAGAATGCCTGCATTAAATCCTGAAGTAAATGCTCCAGGACTTCTCTATTCACCTGCCTGTCATAAACAAGCTGATCCACATATTCCATAATTTCCCTATAAGAATCATCATACTTTCCTTCCCGATAAAATCTGATCCACTTTTCAATGTCAGGGCATCTATATGTTATGGACGGCGATTCTTCTCCTAAAATATATACCCCCGTATATTCTGCAACATTATCAGCATCCAATTCACACAAGCGCCTATATTGAGGCGCCAGAGATCCTGATTCCATAAATTTACCTATATAACAAGCTACAAAAATATTGTTTGTTTTTTCGTAACGAAGCACTATTTTTCTACAGTTGTGCACCATTGTTTTCCAAGACACATCGTATCCGCCCTTCTCCTCAATAATAACCAGCACTCTACTGCCACCACTGGCTACAATATTTTGCTCATGAATAGAAAAAGAGTGATTCTCTAATTCTTCTGCCAATTGATCCGCCCATCTTCTCTGTCCTTGAATCTTTTTTTCACGCATCACCTTAAAAATGACGGGCAGATAACGATTCTGTGAATCAAAGGCAAGATGTTCTTTTTCAGCCTGTCTGCTGATCGCAGTACTATCCATGGGAATATCCTGAGACAATATCTCTTTCCAGAAACGTCGAATCCGTTCCTTTTCATTGTCATTCCAATAACCGGCAAGCTGCGTGTATTTATCTTTTTCCCTGTTTTCTTTCACACAAATCACTGCTTTTTTTAGAACATTTGTCAGATCATCACTTGTTGCCGGTTTCAACAGATAATCCATGCACCCCAATTTCACCGCTTCCTTCGCATATCGAAAAGAAGCATAGCTTGTCAGCAGGATACTGACAGGCTTCATCCCTTGTTCCTTAATCCATTGAAGTAGTTCCAAGCCACTTCCTTTAGGCATTTCCACGTCGCAGAGGATAATATGTATTTCCTCATGTAAAAGTATCTTCTGTGCCTGCTTCATACTGTAGGCCGTGTATACACCTCCAATCTCAAGTGTTTCCCAGTCTATAGAATATTTCACACCCTCTGCACAGTGTACATCATCATCAACAATCAGAACCCTTATCATTCTCTGTGCCTCCTTCTCTTTTTTCATCCGGAATTGCGATCCTGATAAATGCACCTCCTGTTTCCGGATGATTTCCAAATATCATATTTACACGCCCGGAATAAATCAGATTCAAACGTTGCTGCACATTATGTATCCCATAATGTTCACCTCTTTCATCGAAAAACTGTTGTCCCTGGTTCAGGCATGCCAGCACGAAATCCGGGAAGCCGTCTCCGCTGTCCCAGATTTCAATCATTATCATTCGGTTGTTTCCTTGATCCAGCCTTTTAATACGAATATACAAATCCAGCATTTCCCCGGCTACCATCTGATATTTTACTGTATTTTCCACAAATGTCTGAATAATCAGTGGCGGGACCATCGCTTCAAGAACCGATTCTTCCACTTCATAATGAACCTGTATACTGTGATCAAATCGCAACTCCTGTATTCTGATATAATTCTCAACATATGCAATTTCTTTTTTTAGGAAATCTACAGAGTTTCCCTCCAAAGTATAGCGCAGATGATTTCCCAAATAAGTAGTCATCTCCTGCACCAGATCGTTTTTCTTCATAATAGACAAGTTGTGAATCACATTAAGACAGTTAATATAAAAGTGAGGATTAACCTGAAGCTTTAAATATTGAAGTTCCATTTTTTGCTTATTCATTTTTTCTTCATAGACACTGATTTTCAAATATCGTATCTGTTCAATCATGTGGTTAAATGCTGAATTTACCATAGATATTTCTTCACAATCTTCATATTTCTGTAAACGTACATTCATATTTCCCATCCCCAGACTGCGCATAGCATCAACCAGATCTTTCAGTGGAATCAGCATCCATCGTTTCACAGAAACTAAAAGAAAGATCATAAACAACATTACGCACACAACTAACATCGCTATCAACTGCTTGACAGATCCCAGTCCTTCTAAAATACTGTTATCGCGAATCAGTGTCACCAAATTATAATCACCATTCACGGAAGGTGTCGATATCATCATATATCTCGTGTTCGTTTCTGCTGAACGGTAATATGCCGGTCCCTTACTGATATCAAACGTTTCCCGAAATTGCGGAAGATTGTTGCCCAATTCCTGGCCACTATCCATACAAAATGCAAGATAATCTCCCTCCCCAAATCCGTCCTTCCGCAAACTGTCTATCAGACTGGATACTCTGACGCAACCGCCGATATAAGTCTGTCCCATCCGGAAAATTCTCATGAGATAATATTCATTTCCACTCTTAACTCCAAGCCATTTACCTCTTTTATCTTCCATGATCTCTTTGCCGGCTCTTTCCCTGACTTCCCGACAGATATCGCTTCTCATATCACCTTCAAAATCATACTTTACTGCATCCAAATACACATCATGTTCTTTAAAATAGACAAAAATGTTTTCCACATACCCATAAGATGGTATCGCATTTTCCATCTCTTTTTTCAGCCTCGCCTGTGCCATATGATAATCTGTCTCATTATTTCTCCATCGAATAGTAAATAATTCCGGTGATTGTTGTAATCCGATCCAATAATTTTCTATGTTATCAAACGCCTGATCAATTCGGCTCATATGGAGTGCCAGCGTTCTGGAATTAGCATCATATACCTGCCTCCGCACAATACTGATCGCATATATATTATTAATAACCATCAAAAGAATCATTGTCGCCATTGCGATCACAACCAGAAAAATAAGTCTGAATTGTAGAGATTTCTTAAACAAACCCTTTCTAAACAATACTTTCTCCTTCATGATGACTCCTCCTGTACTTTAAACACAATTCTGTCAGTATATAAAATGAGTCTACCATAGGTAGACTCATTTTCATCATCCATTATTTTTTTGTTTCATGATAACTAAAACATCTCTTGAAAATTTGTGCATATGAATCAAACCAATTTCATCCCTTTTTCCGCATTCCGGATATCCGATGTTTTTCATTGTCAAATCTATCGTATAAACATCAAATTCCTCCAGATTTATTTCTCTCAGACGAATACAGGTATTATTTGGCACATAGATCAAGTAAAGGCTTTTATCAATGGTTGCTGCACATCGGATTTCCTCTGTCGGATTAACAACGATATCCACCGGCTGAAGTTCGCCGATATGATATAATTTAAATAAATATTTAATAAACCCATAATCCCAGGCTCCAGGATACTGTAATGCCTCATTCCAGGCATTCGGGGCATCGAATTTCTCCCCTAATCCTGTTCCGAATTTCTTGTGTACCTTATGCCAACTGTAAATCCCATGTGCTCCATAGGTAATTCCTGCACACGCACCAGACAAAAGACTGTCCCAGGCAGCCCGTCGAATATCCGGTGCATAGAAACGACCATACATTTTCTGTGAATATCCCATTTGTTCATAACAGGGTTCTGCATTAATGATAGGTTTTGCTGGATATGTATGATAAAAATACTGTGCAAGTTTATATGGAGAACTTAATTGTTCCGGTTTTGCTTCATGTCCGGACTGATACATATAGAAATCCATTGTTTCCACGAATTCAGCCGGAATCTCCTGCAAACGTCCTCTCACATGAAATGTCTGCAGACATCCCGGGGCATTCTTTTTCAAAAACTCACTGGCTCTACGATAATAGCGGTTCCCATTTTCTCCGGGAAAATCAGTGTCACCGCTGATCACATAAACAGGCTCGAAGCCAGAAAAAGTTTCATCTACCTTTTTCAAATATTCATCCAGAAAATCAAACGGCATAATATTATCCGGCATCATATTACTCGCCCATGTATCGGGAACATAGTTTACCCACAGGACTACCAATGCAAGTTCAAACCCATAATTCTTTGCCATTTGGCACATATCCGCCGCATGTTGAAAATAACTGTCTTTTAGCTCTGTAATCTGAAACCTTTTCCCATCTTCTGTAGGAAACGGATAAATATTCAATTCCGTTCCACTCGCATCCCACTGTGGCAGAATATTGATCTGAATGACATTATAACCTTGATTCCGGCGAATATGAAGATAGTATTCCCACTCTTCTGAAGTGATATTCGTAAATGCACTCCAGCAGGTATCTGCCAGATAGAAAAATGGATTTCCATTCCTTACAAATGTTCTTTGATTCTCAGCAACTCGAATTGCCATGACTGATCCTCCTGTTTCTGCTTCCTCACAGTGCACCGTTTTTTCAAGCTTTGTTTTATTGTACCTTTCTTAAATACATCCGGCTATGGCATTTCTTTTGCTAAACAACGCATATCTTTACCTTCAAATCCCCTGGTCCCATAAAACAACAAGGCTGTCTATTCATGCAGGCCATATAAACCAACTCTCATCAAAGCCTCTTCAATACAGGCTTCTATATCTTCCGGAAGCAGGAATCCCCTTGTTTCCTGTTCTTTTGCAGAATGCTCCACCAGTTTCCGGTAATACTCTATACTTCCGTACAGCTTTTCAAATTTATGCTTTGAGAATGGCTCTGTATGTCCAAACAGGCCATGCTTGTCTATGACGCCGTTTTCTCTTTTAATCGCAGAGTACGGATAATAGGCTGCCACAGGGACATCCAGGAACGGAGTTCGAACGCCGCCGATTGCATTCCCCAGAGCGTCTTTCCTGTTTTCACCGTCCGAATCTACCGCAATGCGCTCTCCATGCGGCGGGCAGGTACCTTCACGCACCCAGGAGAACAGCATACGGTATATTGCATAGAAACAATATTCATAGGGATAATCGTTAGGATAATCATCCAGAAACCGATCGTAGCCCGGCTTACAGCCAGTCCGCTCCATATCCTGATCTTCCGCATAGTAATCCAGCAGAGAGAATTTCGTATCATGGGTTGCGCCGGCAATTTCGTAGATTCTGTATTTCAAATTCTCTTCATCGCTGTCTTCCTGCCTGACCGTTAACCCGTCGAAGTATGCATTCTCACTTTCCGTCTGCACGGAGATAAATGGCACCGGCATATAGGTTATCATATTTCTCCGTCCATCCGTCTCCCTTCCATAGTCATTCTGGTTCAGGGGAACGATAAAGGAGTGAACGCCTCCGGCAGCCAGATATCCGTCAAATACAGAATTACCTGCCTCTGAAAAGGCAAAATAATTCAAGTATGTATACATATAAACCGCTGATTGTGACCAGCCAAGAAGATATAGATAACGTTTTGCTCCCTTCGGAATCATCACTTCGTCTGTCCGCAATCTTTCAGCCATATCCGTGAGCATATCCCAGAATAATCCTGTCTCACAGTCCTGTTTCTTCGGTAGAGCTCTTCTATCTGTCACCCCATACCGGTTCTCCGGCCTGTTATAAGGGATTTTCCAGCTGATCGGTGCATATCGCTCGGAATCCGCACTCATCATACTGTCCAATACATCTGGCTTGCTGGTAATTCCGACATAGATATCACCGTTACGCATCAGTTCTTTTGCTCCGACAATCCACATACGGTCAATGTCGAATCCTGCAGTGGCATTGAGAATCTCCACCACGATATTCCCGCTGAATCTCTCTGCATCCGCCGGTTTTCTCACAAGGAAACGATTACAGTAAGGCATGTTTTCATGAAGAATCTTCTTTGACCGTTCTCCATTCTCCTCATATACATTCGCCGTTCCTTCGAAAAAATACTCTTCCTCCACATATCCTGCCTTTTCGAAGCCCAGCTTATGAGTTGCTGAAGGGAACGGGTGTGAACTGGAAGTACTTGCTTTTCTGTAAATTCTTTGAATCATTCTATAACCTCCTCGTATAATATCGTTTAACATGATTATAACCTGACCGTTCCAAAACCCTTAATACTTTACCGACTTCTTTTGTCACAAATCCGTACTGTTATGCCACTCTATACCACCCTGTCTTAGCAGTACACCTGTTTAACTTCTACATCTGACAGCTTTCACAAGAACAGGCAGCTTCTGCCGGAGTTTTCCAACTATTCTATTCAGTTAAGGACACAGTTAAAACAATGTCTCTAAAGCGTAGCAATCGGCCTGATAAGGGTTAAATCTGCTCATTCTGCCTGTGCAGCTCCGGCGCCTCATACTTATCCAGGAAATCCTCCCCCAGAAACAACACCTCCTCCGCAAACTTGATCCCGCCCGGCACCGTCAGCACTGATATGACCCGCTTAAACCGCAGTCCCGGTATAAAATTCAGTATTTCCATCGGAAACATCCCGCTGAGCACGATATGCTCCGGAAAGACCTGCGTGTAATCCAGCACATCCCTGGGATGGGGCTTGATCAGGATCTGCCCCCGCCTGCCGGCGATCTCCCCGTATTCCCTGATGATATCGGTAAAGATCCGCCTGCGCACGTCAAGATCGCACAATGGCTCCGACAGCACCAGTATCTTATCCTCAGCGCCCTGTTCCAGCTGTCCCAGCAGCCCGTCCAGGTTCTCGATAAAAAGCCGGATCAATGTGTCCTTATCTTCCTCCGTCAGCCGCTCCACCAGCTTTGCCCGGGGAACCTCGATATACTTTTTGCATGGATAAGGGACGACGCTCTTATCGTTGATCTCCATATCCAGACAATATTTGCCGTATCCGTTCTGGATGAAGATCAGGTTACGGGCCGCCATCCAGGCTTTCAGCCCGAAATGCCCTCTGTTGTCATACCGCGCCGTATCGTAATACTGAATGCAGTTGAGCCCGTCCTCCACCGCATGATAAGGAATCTTCTCATAACTCAGATAGTACCCGACAGGATCCGAATCACAGAATACATAGATATCCTGATACTGCCTGAAATCCACCGGCACATAAGCCTTCTGCAGCCTGCCAAGAAGCTTCGTGTATTTGATGCGGGCCAGCATGTTGACAAACAGGTTCCCCCGGTCGGTATGGTACTTCGCAAGCTCCGGAAAGAAGGTATCCTCTTTCTCGTCAAACATCACCACTTCCTCGAAGAGCGGACACCGTTCGGCTCTCTCTTTCAGATTCCCGAAATCATTCGACATCGTGCTCAGCACCAGCGTTGCCCTGCCCTGCCGCTCCTTCGGCAGCGCAAGCTCTTTTAAACAGGTTACATATACGTGATAGTATGTGTGGCATACGTAGATTCTTTCTTTCATCATGTACTCTCATTCGTCCCTTTCAACCAATTATCGCTGCAGCCGATACGCCAGGGCATCCCTGCTCCACCGGCTCCCGTCATCTGCAGTGCAGCCGGTACACTCAACCCGGCAGATCCGTATACAGCAGCTCACCGTATTTTATATTTAACTCTTCTTCCAGCTTTAAAAACTGTGGAATATATGTCCGCAAAATGCGTCCCACCAGTTCCGTCGCCGCACTGCCGTCATAAATATGTGCCATATCGTTTCTGTCTTTGAGCATATCCAGCCATAGTTCACCATCGAAAAACGGATAAACAGCATACGCTTCTTTGATGATACTTCTGGGCGATCCTGTTTTCGCCACGCTGCTGCCCTCATAGGCCAACAGCTCTTTTAACAGTTTCCACCCCAATTCAAACTGGATCGAAAATTTATCAATGATCCCACTGACAATAAATTCATTGTCAAGCCTCTCCTGCCCTGCCCTTTCCAGCACACGCAGGTGGGAGACATAATTCTCATATTTTTTCATAAATGATCTTACCTTCCTTTTCAATCGCCTGCCGAAGCTCCTCCTGCACGTCCCTGCTTAAGTCTATCACATCGAACCTGAGCGGCGTTGATGTCTCTTCGTCCACATCCAACGCAAAACGGGAAATCTCTCCGCCGTATACAGCAAGATCAATGTCACTGGCACGCCCGTAATCTCCGCGCGCCCTTGAACCGAACAAGATTACTTTCTCTACATTATACTGCTCCGCCAGCCGGCAGATTTCCTCTATAACAACAGGTTTGATCCCGGTTTCCTGCACCTGTTCCACCTCCTGCTTTGCCTGACCCTTTTCTCCGCGCAAATGCTGCCCGCAGGATCTGCTGTTCTTTCCTTACTATACCATTGTATCCGCTCATTGTTAACTTTAAATTCCTGATTGATACCGAAAAATCTCTGTTCGGGATCGAATTGTGCATTGTTTCCTGCCCGAAAATGAGGTAAGATTGTAACAGTTCCGCCTGTGCTTTTCTTTCCGCAGGCCGGACACGACTCACAAACTTTTTTAAGGAGAGGTCACCCTATGGATCAGACAATGCATACACCCTATTTTATCATAGATGAACCGGTTTTGACGCATTACTACGACATGCTGGCACGATCCCTGTCCGAAAACTGGGACAATTACCTGATCGGCTATTCCTTTAAGACCAACTCCCTGCCCTGGCTTGTCTCTTATATGAAAAAAAGAGGCGCTTTCGCCGAAGTAGTGTCGGAAGACGAATACAGCCTGGCCAGGTATATGGGCTACGGCGATCACGAGATCGTCTATAACGGGCCTTACAAAGGCGAACAGTCCTTCCGTGCCGTTCTGCTGGCCGGGGGCATCGTCAACCTGGACTCCATGCAGGAGGTACGCTGGCTTAAGGATCTGGCCGCGGACTGCCCGCAGCAGACCTTCCGCGTCGGTATCCGCGCCAACTTCAATCTGGAAAAAATGTGCCCCGGCGAAACGACGATGGGTGAGGTCAGCGGACGCTTCGGCTTCTGCTACGAGACCGGCAGATTTAAAGAAGCCCTTGCGCTTCTGCGCCGGATTCCCAACGTGGTCGTTACCGGTCTCCACCTGCACTCCAGCAGTAAATCCCGCAGCGTCAATATCTTCCGCTCCATCGCCCGCATGGCGTGTCAGCTGCAGGAAGAATTTCAGCTGCAGCTTTCCTACGTGGATCTGGGCGGCGGTTACTGCGGCGGTATGGAAGGCCGCCCCGAATATCCCGACTATTTTCCCGCAATCGCAGAGGAACTACGAAAATGTTTTACGCCCGGGCAGACAAAGTTGATCGTGGAACCGGGTATCTCCATGATCTCCAAATGTACCACCTTCGTGACCAGTGTCTTCGACACCCGTGATATCAAGGGAACCCGCTACGTGATGACAGACGGCAGCCGTTTCAATATCGACCCGACGATGATCAAGTCGTCGCACCTGTTCCATATACAGTATGCCGGGGCCGCTTCCCCTGCGGCAGACCATTCTGCGCAGGATCCTTCTGCCTCCGGCGCTGCACAGGTCTCAACCGCAGATACCGCTTTTCCTCTTTCTGTGCGCCCTGTTATGGAGCGTCAGATCGTCAGCGGCTTTACCTGCATGGAAGTGGACCGTATCTTTACCCACAAAGACCAGCCCGAGCTGATCCCCGGCGACCGTATCATCTACGAGAATGTGGGCGGCTATACCATGAGCCTGAATCCTCTTTTTATCCAATATTTTCCGGCTGTGTACGTGAGAAATCAGGATGCCCTGCGCCTGGTACGCCAGAAATGGACGCCCGAAGAGTATGTGCAGGGCTGCTGCCTTGACTGATAAGGGATACGAATGCGTTTTGACTGAAAGGAATCAGAACTCTATGAACAATGTTGCGAACCTGAATCTGCTGATCTTAAGCTGCGGCACCAGAAATCTGCTGGTGCGCTATTTCAAAGACCGGGCCAATGGCTTTGCCAGGGTAGTGGGAACAGACTGCAGTACCTATGCGCCGGCCCTCTATGAGACGGACGCCCATTATATCGTACCGCGCATGACAGACCCGTCTTATCTGGACACGATTCTGGAGATCTGCCATAAAGAAGCCATAAACGCCGTTCTTCCGCTGCAGGAAGACGAACTGTTCCTGATCGCCTCCCACAGGCAGCTTTTTGCAGAGGCCGGCATCACGCCCATCGTATCAGCTGCGGAAGCGATCGAACTGTGCCGTGACAAATATGTCTTCTACCAGTACCTGAAAGAACACGGGCTGCCCGCCATCACCACCTGCTGCAGCTTCGAAGCATTCCGGCAGGAAGCGGCATCCGGCACCATGAAACTGCCTGTCTTTCTCAAACCTGTCCGCGGCTGCGGCAGCATCGGCATTCAGAAAGTGGAACAGGCAGGCCTTTTAGAAGCCCTCTGCCGTTATCAGACGGAACCTTATATCATCCAGAATTTTGCACAGGGAGAGGAATTCGGCGCAGATATCTACATTGACCTGCTGACGAAGCAGCCCGTCACTGTTTTTGTAAAAAAGAAACTCCGTATGCGGGCCGGCGAAACAGAGAAATCCGTCTCTTATAAAGATCCTGCACTTTTCGAACTGATCGGGAAAACCCTGTCGCCGTTAGCGCTGACAGGGCCTGTTGATATGGATATTTTCCGGATTGACGGCCGGTATTATATTTCGGAGATCAACCCCCGCTTCGGCGGCGGTTATCCCCACGCATACAACTGCGGCGTAAATTTCCCCCGCCTGCTCGCCAATAACCTGAGCGGCACTGCCAACGGACCCGCGATCGGCCATTATGATGCCGGGGTCTGCATGTTAAAGTACACGGATCTGATCACTCTGTAACCTGCCGAAATACCGGACAGGGATGTTTGCATCTGTTCAACTGTTCAGCGTATCATCTCCCAGGCAAGCGGTGTCCCAGGTGCAATGTCGCAGGCCGCCGTTTTCCCCAGGATCTCTTCGTAATACATGGTATGCAAACCATGGTGCGGACGGATTGAGCGCACATTGTCCGGTGTCAGCTTCTCCCCGGCTTTGATCTCTTTGACCACGAACAGCGAGCGGGAGCCGCTGCGCTCCTTCTCCTGCTTCTCTGTCAGCCGGTACTCTGCCTGTCCCAGAGCCTTTTCCACAATACGGATATGGTCTACCATCTCTTTGAACTCCTCCGGCTCCATGGAAAAAGCACCGTCCGGCCCGCCATCAGCGCGCCGCAGCGTCAGATGCTTCTCCACCATCTTCATCCCCAGCGCCGCAGCCGCTACCGGCACCGTGCTGCCCATCGAATGGTCAGACAGCCCTGTCAGGCAGTCATAAGTATCCGCCAGCGTGGGGATCATCTTCAAGTTGATCTCCTCATAAGGCGTTGGATACGCAGACACGCATTTTAACAGCATGACCTCTTCGTTACCTTCCTCCCTGCATACCTGCAGCGCGCGCTCGATATCCTCCGCCCGCGCCACGCCCGTAGCCAGGATGATCGGCCTGTGCATCCCCGCCGCCCTGCGGATCAGCGGAATATCATTGATCTCATAAGAGGCGATCTTATATGCCGGCATATCGCAGTCCCTCATAAATTCAATGGCCGCCGCATCAAAAGGAGAAGAAAAGCACTCCATTCCCAGACTTTCCGCTACCTCCTTTAACTTCGGCTGCCACTCCCAGGGGGTGGAGGCTTCCTCGTACAGCTTATACTCCGTCATACCGTCCCACAGACCGCCGTGAATCTGAAAATATTCGTTATCACAGTTCACCGAAAGACTGTCTGCCGTGTAGGTCTGCAGCTTGACCGCATCCGCCCCGGCCTCCTTCGCCGCATGGATGATCTCCACCGCCCTGCCGAAATCTTTTAAATGATTCCCCGACATTTCCGCCACACAGAAGCAGGGAGCGTCCCTGCCGATCATTCTGCTTCCTATTTTGAATTCTTTTTTCATAAGAATCTGTGTTCCTTTCCCTAAAATAAACAGCGCAGCTTAATCCATAAGGCCGCCGGGCCGCTTCTTCTCCACCATCATCCGGTATTTCAGTTCCGCGATCTCCCAGTCATCCGGGTTGTCGATATCCTGCACTTCCAGTTCACTCATGACCATCGGCACCATATGCGGTAAGTCTGTGGTCTTATACTCCATAAACAAAGCTGTCCGGCAGCAATAAAACTGCCCGCAGTCATGATAGTACGGCTCTAAGTCCTGAGAACGGGTGCGCGCGTGCTCCGGCCACTTCATCCGCAGCTCACCCGCTTCGTTTAAGACCATACAGCGCTGCGGCGGAAAGGAAAAGGCCACCACCGGCATCACCGAATCCGCCTTTTCCAGCAATTCCATAGCCGTTCGCAGCTTCCCCGCCGTCACAAAAGGCGCCGTCGGATACAGGCAGCAGAACGTGTCAAACTCCCGCCCCTGTTCCCGATAGGCCATAAGCACCTCCAGCAGCACGTCATCCGTGGACGCATAATCTCCGGCACTGGCACTGCTGCGCATAAAAGGCACCTGCGCCCCTGCCGCCCGTGCGACTGCCGCAATCTCTTCATCATCCGTGGAGACCATGACCTCCTCGAAAAGCCCCGACTGCAGCGCTGCCTCGATAGAATAAGAAATGATCGGCTTCCCGCAAAACTCCTTGATATTCTTGCGGGGAATCCTCTTACTGCCGCCTCTGGCGGTGATGATCGCTATTGATGAACCCATGATACCCATACCTCTGCCTTTCCTTCACTCGGCCTGCAAATCTGCCGGCTCACTCTCCCTGCGCCGCACCAGACACCGCTTTTTGTAAAAAGAAATTCCATAATACAATACTTCCGAAAAGTCATCCTGAAATTCCTCCCCATACATCCTGCTGTTTATCTGCGCAACCGCTTCCTCGCAGGACTTCTCCATGCTTTCCTGCGATTTCGCATACTTCACTTCAAATATCGCTATACGGTCTCCCGGATAATCCTGCACAATAACATCACTGCGGCCTTCTCCGTGCTCTCTGTTTGACTCTACTGCATACCCCGCTCCGGCAAATATACCGGTAAAAAAGGCGTGGTAAAAGTCTTCCCGGTAATCATGATAACTGATCGTCCTGCGAAGCAGCTTTGTCATCTCTTTCGTCACGGTCCTGTAATCTCCGCTCCACACCGCATCAAACAATGCCCTTCGATCCCATTTAGGTGTGCTTTCCTGAAACCATCTGCTGATCGTGGTCTCAAAGATCTCTTTTATTTCCCGGTTCGGAATGCCCAATGCAAAACAGCCTTCCGGCAGAAGGGTCCTGATCTCATCTTCCCTGATTCTTGTTAAATACCCCGTCAGATAAAGCATACTCCAGAGATTCTCTTCCGAAGACAGCAGATCTTGATACGTCAGATTTTCTTCCACTCTCTGAACCACATACCCACCGGAAAGCAGAGATTCCAGCTTCTTTGTGATAGTGTCACCTGCGAGATCAATGAACAGACGGATGATCGCATTATCACTGGAATTCTTCCAATAACCGACGGGTTGTGCTTTCGGATCAAGCATCAACCGTTCCACATGGTTCATCACATCCCATGGACAGTAAATATCAAAATCTCCGAAATGATATCCGTCGTACCACTCTTTGATCACCTCTGTATGCGCCGTCAGTCCGGCATCCCTTAATACCAGATCCACTTCCTTCTGCGTAAAGCCAAAAAATTCATTCAATCGTGTGTCTGAAATAGTATCCGATACAAAATTATTGGTTCCTGTAAAAATACTCTCCTTCGCAATTCTCAGACAGCCGGTGATCACCGAAAATTTCAACGCATCATTATCCTTGACCGCCTGCATGACGCCTTTCATAACATCCAGCATTTCTTTGTAGTACCCGTTGTCGCTGGCCTTTGCCAGCGGAACATCATACTCATCCATCAAAAGGATCACCGGTCTGCCATAATAAGTCTTCATCATCCTGGTCAGATTCAGCAGACTGTTTTCCATCATTCCCTGCGATGCCTTTTGCGAAGCCACCTGACGGTAGCTTTCCTTGCTGAAAGCATCTAATTTATCACTCTCTAAAAGATAAAGATGCTCTTTATAGAGATCTGAAATGACTGCTGCAAATTTGTGACAGGCTTTCTCAAAATCCAGACCATCAACACTTTTGAAGGATAAGAACAAAACAGGATACTTGTTCATCCAGTTCTTACATAAATCTTCATCCCCTGTAACAGAAAGCCCGGCAAACAGTTCCCGGCTCTCCTTCCTGATATCAAAAAATTCTGACAGCATACTCATCCCCAGCGTTTTACCGAATCTGCGGGGACGGGTTATCAGCGTCACCTGTCTTCCGTCTGTCCTGAGCAATTCCCTGATCAGGCCGCTCTTGTCAATATAGTAATATCCATTCTTCCGAATATCCGCGAATCCGGATCGACCTATCGGTACTTTTATTTCCTGCATGCCGGCAGCCTCCTCTTGTCTTATCACCCAGTATACTATAAATGCGCGGACATTACAAATTGATACCATCTCCTGCATACAATGCCCCTGACAGCCCTGCCTTTTCTATTATCATCCATCTTATTCTACATGATACTTCTGATAGAAGTAATAGTCTTCCATCCGGCAGTTTACCCACATCTTCACGCCTTCTTCCAGATATTCCGTCCTGGACACCACTCCGTTCTCATTCAGATAGGACACTACCCTGCCATCGGTGTAGGGAATAAGCAGTGTGCACTCCAAATATCCTCCGGCCAGCTTCTTTTCAATCAGGCCGATCAGTTCCTCCATCCCGATCCTTTCCTTTGCCGACAGGTAGATACTGTTCTCCGTCACCTGCGGAAGCGCCGCCGTCACCTGCTCCGGTTCCGCTCCTGCCATGCCCGGTATCTTGTCAGGCGACACCAGGTCGGCCTTGTTATAAACATAGATCATTGGGATGCCATCGGCCCCCAGCTCACGCAGCGTCTGATTGGTGACTGCGATCTGTTCCTTGTAATGCGGATCGCTGTAATCCACAACCTGCAGCAGAAGACTTGCTTCCTTCGCCTCCTCCAGCGTAGAGTGGAACGCCTCTACCAGATTATGGGGCAGTTTATGAATAAAACCGACCGTGTCCGAAAGCAGGAACGCATGGTGATTGTCCGGTGCGATCTTTCGCACAGTGGTATCAAGCGTGGCAAAGAGCATATCCTTCTCCATTACTTTCTTCTCTTCTACATCTGTCTCGTCACTGCCGTACAAGTCCAGCATGGCATTTAACAGCGTAGACTTCCCCGCGTTCGTATAACCGACCAGCGCCACCCGGGGCATACCGGAACCTGCGCGGCGCTTGCGCTGTGTCTGCCGCTCTTCGCCCACCTCCTTTAATTCCCGGCGCAGCTGTGTCAGGCGCCGTTCCAGCACCCGTCTGTCCAGTTCCAGTTTCTTCTCTCCGGCTCCCTTATTGCTCAGAGAACCGGTGCCGCCGCCCTGCCTGCTGAGCGCCGCATGCAGCCCCACAAGTCTGGGCAGCATATACTGTAATCTTGCCACCTCCACCTGCAGTTTAGCTTCCCTGGATCTGGCCCGGCCTGCAAAAATGTCCAGGATCAAGGTGCTCCTGTCCAAAACCGGCTTCTCCAGACGTTCCTGCAGGTTACGCAGCTGCATGGGTGAGAGCGAATTATCAAAAATGATGACATCCGCACCGCAATCCATTGCCATTTCCTTCACCTCATCCACCTTACCGGTTCCGATATAGTATGCCTTATGCACCTCCGGAAGCGTCTGCTCCGCGATCCCGACCACTTCCATGTCACAGGCCTGTGCCAGCGCGTCCAGCTCCTCCAGTGAAAGCAGATAATCTTCCCCGTCATTCAGATTCACTCCTACCAAAAATGCTTTTTCCATATAGATACCTCCATCACTTCTTATGCTTCATCAATTCCACCAGGTTTCACCCTACAGCCGACAGGACGAAACCACTACATCAACTTTTCCCGTTTCCCCCAAAAGCGCAATAAAAAAGCAGGCACAATTCCCCCAAAAACGGAATTTTCCTGCTGAAACGATACAAAGCGGCAGACAGCACAAATATGACACCGTCACATTCGCCTGACAGTCCTATGACAATTTTTATTCGTAGGCAAAAAAATCCCATTTGCATGAGACTGCATATTTGCTTTTATCGCCCCTCGATACGGGTACGAGCACAACGAATAAAAATAATCACTTTCGTGCCGCCTTTCTCTCTTATTAGTGTATTTGTCTGTTTTGAACAAAAGAAAGCTGTTTCTTTTACCCTCACAACTATATCGACTATAGCACAAACGGAGCTGTACTGTCAACTTCATTATTTGAGGTTTTTTATACAACTATAGCCATAATAACGAAACCGGCACAGCCGTCCCGGAATCCCTGTGCTGCCTGAAAGCAGGCATATCCACACAGAGCATTCCAAAACGTTGTGCCGGTATTGTTCTATTTCTTGATTGCTTTAAACAGTTCGTTTTAACAACCCGTTATCATTACTCATTTTCGCAGTTTATTTCAACAGTGATTTCTTCTGCGGCTCCACTGTCTCCTTCGGCATTACCACCTTATCCAGCTTCCAGATCTCATCCACATATTCCTTGATGGTTCTGTCGGACGTGAACTTGCCTGCGCAGGCCACGTTGAGGATCGCGCTTCTTGCCCAGCTGCTCTCATTCCTGTAGGCAGCCTCCACCTTCCGCTGCGCTTCCGCATAAGCCTTGAAATCCTTCAGGATAAAGTACATATCCGCCTTGTTCGTGCTCAGCGTATTGAGCAGCGAATTGTAGAGCGTTCTGAACAGCTCCGGATCGTGCGGCGAGTAAGTGCCGTTGATGAGCTGCATCAGCACCCTGCGCACGTCAGGATCGTTGTTGAAGATCTCGTTCGGGTCATAACCGCCGTAGTTCTCATAGCGGATGACTTCATCGGAACTCAAACCGAAGATAAAGGCATTCTCCTCGCCCACTTCTTCCACGATCTCCACATTGGCGCCGTCCATGGTGCCCAGTGTAAGTGCACCGTTTAACATGAACTTCATGTTACCCGTTCCGGAGGCTTCCTTGCTTGCCGTAGAAATCTGCTCTGATACATCGGCTGCCGCAAAGATGATCTCCGCATTGGATACACGGTAATTCTCGATAAAGACAACCTTGATCTTATCACCGATAGCCGGATCGTTATTTACCACATCAGCCACGGCATTGATCAACTTGATCGTCAACTTCGCATTCCGGTAGCCTGCTGCCGCCTTGGCACCGAAAATGAATGTTCTCGGATAGAATTCCATATCCGGATGATCCTTCAATTCATTATACAGATACATCACATGCAGAATATTCAGCAGCTGACGCTTATACTCATGCAGTCTCTTGACCTGTACGTCGAAAATAGAGCGGGGATTCACTTCGATCCCGTTGTGCTCTCTGATATATTTGGCCAGACGAACCTTGTTCTGATACTTGATGTTCATGAACTCCTGCTGTGCCTTCTCGTCATCCGCATATATTTTCAATCTGCCTATCTGCGGCAGATCCGTGATCCAGTCATTACCCACATGGGCCGTCACCCAGTCAGCCAGCAGCGGATTTGCGTGCAGCAGGAAACGTCTCTGCGTGATGCCGTTGGTCTTGTTGTTGAACTTCTCCGGCATCATCTCGTAGAAGTCTTTCAGCTCCTGATGTTTGAGGATCTCCGTGTGCAGTCTCGCAACACCGTTCACGGAATAGCCTGCCGCGATCGCCAGATGCGCCATCTTCACCTGTCCGTCGTATACGATCGCCATCTTGCGGATCTTCTCCTGATTACCCGGATATTTGCGCTCGATCTCGATGATGAATCTGCGGTTGATCTCCTCCACGATCTGATAGATACGGGGCAGTAATCTTGAGAAAAGCTCAATCGGCCATTTCTCCAGTGCCTCCGACATGATCGTGTGGTTGGTGTATGCACAGGTCTTCGTGGTCACTGCCCATGCCTCTTCCCAGGTCAGATAATGCTCATCCATCAGGATACGCATAAGCTCCGCGATCGCTACCGTCGGATGGGTATCGTTGAGCTGGAAAGTCACTTTCTCGTGGAATTTCCTGACATCGTCATGCTTCCGCATGTATTTCGCAACCGCAGCCTGTACGGACGCGGAGATGAAGAAGTACTGCTGTTTTAAACGCAGCTCCTTACCTGCATAATGGTTATCGTTCGGATACAGCACCTCTACGATATTCCTTGCCAGATTCTCCTGCTCCACCGCTTTCTGATAATCACCCTTGTCAAAGGAATCCAGCTGGAAGCAGTTCACCGCCTCTGCGTCCCAGATACGCAGTGTATTGACAATACCGTTGCCGTAGCCGACAATAGGCAGATCATAGGGAATGGCGCGCACTGCCTGATAGCCTTCCTGCTTAAAATGCTGTCTGCCGTTCTCATCCATGTATACATTCACATAGCCGCCGAACCGGATCTCCTTGGCATATTCCGGCCTGCGCAGTTCAAAAGGATTGCCGTCCTGCAGCCAGTTATCAGGCACTTCGATCTGAAAACCGTCTCTGATCTCCTGCTTGAACATACCATAACGATAGCGGATACCACAGCCATAAGCAGCGTATCCAAGGGTTGCCAGCGAATCCAGGAAACATGCCGCCAGACGTCCCAGACCGCCGTTACCAAGTGCAGGATCCGGCTCCTGATCCTCGATCACGTTCAGATCCAGCCCCAGCTCCTCTAACGCTTCCTTCACTTCCTTATATGCCTGCAGATTGATGATATTATTTCCCAGAGCACGACCCATCAAAAATTCCATGGAAAGATAGTAGACCATCTTCGGATCCTGTTTCTCATACTCCTTCTGACTCTTCATCCAGTGATCCACGACCGCATCCTTGATCGCGTAGGATACCGCCTGGAAGATCTGCTGGTCAGTAGCTTCCTCAAGACTCTTCCTGTAAAGCGTCTTTACATTGTACAGGACGCTTCTCTTGAAAAGCTCCGTATCAAAAGTTGGTGTTGCTGTTTTCTTTGCCATTATGCGCCTCCTCATCTGCTGTTATTTCAGTAATGCAATGACTGTCTTAACTACATTCTTTTTTATTATATATCGTATTTGTACTTTTGACTATAAGCAATGTGCTTAAATTATAAATTCAGCTCTTTTCATCATTTCTCTGTTTTCTCCACGCCAATGGTAACTTTCTCGCCATTGACATTCCATTCCCTGGACACTGCCAGCGTTTCATCCGTCACGATGGCATCCGCCAGCACCTTGCCGGAAACAGCCTCGATATTCTTCTGCACGATCTTCTCTACCTTATCGCTGCCGCTCACCGACACCCTGATATGATCCGTCACCTCGAAGTCTGCTTCCTTACGCATGGTCTGAATCTTGCTGATCACCTCGTACACAAAGCCTTCCTCTATCAGCTCTTCCGTCAGGTTCGTATCCAGCACTACGGTGACGCTGTTGTCCGCCTCAGATACATAACCATCCTTCTGGGCCGTCTCGATCAGCAGGTCTTCTTCCGCCAGCGCGATCTCAACACCGCCAACCTCGAATTTCAACGCACCGGCAGATTTCAGTTCTTCCATGGCCTTCGTGCCGTCCACAGCGCTCAGATACTCCCTGATGCCGCCCAGCTGTTTGCCGTATTTCGGACCTACCGTCTTAAGCTGGGGCTTGAAGCTGTAGCTCGTAAAAGAGGATACATCGTCACTGAATTCGATCTTCTTCACGTTCAGCTCATCCTCGATGATCTCCTGATAGAAGCTGCCAAGCGTATGCTCAGCCTTGACGAACATGGTGCCGATAGGCTGACGGTTCTTGATATTGGCCGCATTGCGGGCCGCCCGTCCCATCACCACGATCTTCAGCACTTCTTCCATATCCTCTTCCAGCTTCCTGTCGATCATCGTATCATCCGCCGTCGGGAAGTCACACAGATGAATGCTTTCCGGCGCGCCTGCGTCGATGCTCTTCACCAGATTCAGATAGATCTCCTCTGTCATGAAAGGAATCATGGGCGCAGCACATTTACTGATCGTCACAAGCGCAGTATACAGCGTCATGTAGGCATTGATCTTATCCTGCTCCATGCCTCCCGCCCAGAAACGCTCCCGACTCCTTCTCACATACCAGTTGCTCATCTCGTCCACGAACTCATCCAGCACGCGGGCCGCCTCCGGGATCCTGTAATGCTCCAGATCGCTGTCCACCTTCTTGATCACCGTGTTGAGCTTGGATAACAGCCATTTATCCATAACCGGCAGTTTGTCATACTCCAGACTGTACTTTGTAGCGTCGAACTGATCGATATTCGCATACAGCACGAAAAAGGCGTAGGTGTTCCACAGCGTACCCAGGAACTTGCGTTGTCCTTCCTGCACTGCTTTGCCGTGGAAACGGTTCGGCAGCCAGGGCGCGGAATTGATATAGAAATACCAGCGGATCGCATCCGCCCCATAAGTCTCCAGCGCCTCGAAAGGATCCACCGCATTGCCCTTGGACTTGCTCATCTTCTGGCCGTTCTCGTCCTGCACGTGACCCAGCACGATGACATTCTCAAAAGGCGCGCAGTTAAACAATAATGTTGACTCCGCCATCAGGGAGTAGAACCAGCCACGGGTCTGGTCCACCGCCTCGGAGATGAACTGCGCCGGGAACTGCTTTTCAAACAATTCCTTATTCTCAAACGGATAGTGATGCTGCGCAAAAGGCATGGCTCCGGAATCGAACCAGCAGTCGATCACCTCCGGTACGCGCCGCATGGTCTTACCGCAGTCCGGACAGGTGATGGTGATCTCGTCAATATAAGGCCGGTGCAGCTCCACCGTCTGCGCCGCCGGATTGCCGGACAGCTTATAAAGTTCCTCTCTGGAACCGACGGACTCCATGTGGCCGCAGCCCTCGCACTCCCATACATTCAGCGGTGTGCCCCAGTAACGGTTTCTGGAGATGCCCCAGTCCTGGATGTTCTCCAGCCAGTTGCCGAAACGGCCCTCGCCGATGGATTCCGGAATCCAGTTGACCGTCTTATTGTTGCGCACCAGATCGTCCCGCACCGCCGTCATCTTGATAAACCAGGACTCTCTCGCATAATAGATCAGCGGCGTATCACAGCGCCAGCAGAAAGGATAATCATGCTCGAATTTCGGCGCGTCGAACAGTTTTCCTTCCTTATCCAGATCCTTCAAGATCTCCGGATCCGCCTTTTTCACAAACATGCCTGCGTAGGCGGTCTCTTCCGTCATCTCGCCCTTACCATTTACAAACTGTACGAAAGGCAGATCATATCTGCGGCCCACCTGCGCGTCGTCCTCACCGAAGGCCGGCGCAATATGCACGATGCCCGTACCGTCGGTCATGGTAACGTAATCGTCACAGGTCACATAATGCCCCTTCTTGCGCTGCTTCGCCGCAGCCTCTCCCGCGCAGGCAAAAAGCGGTTCGTACTCCTTATATTCCAAATCCGTTCCCACGTAAGTTTCCAGTACCTCGTAGGCCGGCTTCTCTTCCTCGCCCAGCTTGCCAAGCACCGTATCCAGAAGCGCCTGCGCCATATAGTAGGTATATCCGTCGGCCGCTTTTACCTTCACGTAAGTTTCCGACGGATTCACGCACAACGCCACGTTAGAGGGCAGCGTCCAAGGCGTGGTCGTCCATGCCAGGAAGTAAGCGTCCTCGCCCACCACCTTAAAGCGAACAACTGCGGAGCGCTCCTTGACCGCCTTATACCCCTGCGCCACCTCATGGGAAGACAGCGGCGTACCGCAGCGCGGGCAGTAGGGCACGATCTTGAATCCCTTATACAGAAGGCCTTTATCCCAGATCTGCTTAAGAGCCCACCACTCGGACTCGATGAAATCGTCATGATAGGTCACGTAAGGATCATCCATATCCGCCCAGAAACCAACCGTGCCGGAGAAATCCTCCCACATCCCCTTGTATTTCCAGACAGACTCTTTACATTTGCTGATAAAAGGATCCAGACCGTATTCCTCAATCTGCTCCTTGCCGTCCAGGCCCAGAAGCTTCTCCACCTCCAGCTCCACCGGCAGGCCGTGGGTATCCCATCCCGCCTTACGGGGCACCATATAACCCTTCATGGTACGGTATCTGGGGATCATGTCCTTGATCACGCGGGTAAGCACGTGGCCGATATGCGGCTTGCCGTTGGCCGTCGGCGGGCCGTCATAGAACGTATAAGTCTCCCCCTCCTTCCGGGAATCCATGCTCTTCTGGAAGATATCATTGTCCTTCCAAAACTGACAGACTTCCTTCTCCCTGTCTACAAAATTCAGGCTTGTGTCTACTTTTTGATACATGTTCTGCTCCTCCTTCGCAAACTCGTGATTCCATTTAAGATAAACTGCTGCGCGCTCTCATAGTTCTGCTAAAACAAACTGCTGCACTGTTTACTGCGCAAAAAAGCCCCGTCCCGTAAAAGGACGAGGCCAATGTTCTCGCTAACCACCTGTTACGACGTACCGCCATCCCCAACGAATGGCTATACGGTTCCCGATAACGGCGGGATGCCGTCATTCCCTACTGTTCTCTGCCACTGTTCTACTCCCTCCGGCCTCCCGCTTCCTCTGCATCTTAATTCCTAATATTTATAAATATTATTCATAAATATATAGAAAGCATTCGAAGTATCCGTCTGGTAGTTCCACTGACAGAAAAGTTCAGTCTGAGACTCAAAAGCGATCTTCCCTGTTCCCCTACTCGCACCGGCCTTCCACCGCCGCCGGCTCGCTGTACCTTTGAGAGAACAGCTACTGTCTTCTTCAACGTCTGTATTTATTGTAACAGTCCGTCCTGCGGCCTTCTGTTACATTTCACTGCTATTTATAATATATAGTATATTTTCCCCGCTGTTGTCAAGGTGTTCTGTGGCAGTTTCCGGAAATTTCATCCTATTATTATAGTTCACGACCCAACCAGTCGCCAACTGTCCTTTGATGTATATGTTGTTTTTTCTAAACACTTGTGATACCCTATGAGAAAACGAAAAAAATAGTACGAACGCAATTTCAAACACAACGGACCATGATGATAGATTTATTGGAGAAACAATACCGCAATAATTAACAGCAGATCGGAGTAAATCGTGTATATAGAAAAACCCTTCAGCAAAAAACTGGTCATCCCCCAGAACATTGATACAGGATTCCAGGCCCATTCCATTCTGAGTACTCTCTCCGCGCAACTTGCCGATGCAAAATCCGATACTGTATATTTAGATTTTTCACATGTTGATTTCATTGCCTCAAATCAATTTGCTGTCCTCGGTTGTATATTGGATGCTTACAAAACAGAACATCCGGATGCAACCATATATTTTTCCAGTTTAAAACCGAAGATCAAAAAGATGATACAAAAGAATGGTTTCAATACACTTCTCGGATATGAAAAACTGCCGGATACCTATAACACCGTAATACCCTATTCCATTTTCGGAATCGATCAAATAAACATATTTGAAAAGTATATCGTTCTTCGTATCTTTGGCCGAAATGATATTCCTAAAATGACCGAAAAAGTAAGAGGGAATATCATAGATAATATATTAGAGATATTTAATAATGTAAAAGAGCATACACACAGCGACAAAGTATATACCTGCGGACAATATTTTCCTAAAAGTTCACTCTTATACTTTACCATTGTTGATTCCGGCGAGACAATACCTTATAATGTGAATAACTATTTTACTAATTTGCCTGATCATGACCGAGCCCCTGTCAGACCACTTGAATGGGCTATTGCTCCTGGTAATACTACCCGAACGATCGGAACCCCGGGAGGCCTGGGACTTTCCCTGCTCAAGGATTTTATTGGTCTAAACGAAGGTCGCTTATATATTGTTTCTGAACATGAGACTTACGAAAAGAATGGAAGTCTGGAACGACACATGTATATGCCCAACTCTTTTCCGGGCACAATAGTGACAGTGGCATTTAATTTATCAGATGCATTTTCATATCGTATGACCTCAGAGAAATTTTCTGAAATTATATTTTAAGGAGGTGTTTTAATATTGAGAAGAAATGTTTACATCAATATCGCCAAAAAAATAGGAAGCCCATCAGCACTCACGCAGGAACAGGGAAATCTTATTTATAATGAAATTCTTCCCGTTATCCAACAAGGTGATCAGGTTACTCTGGATTTTGACCAAATCGAACGTATGATATCACCATTTCTAAATAATGCGATCGGACAGCTTTATGGGACATACAACAGTGAACAAATTTCTGATTGTCTTATCATAAAAGGATTTCCGGATGAAAAAAAAGCAACCTTGAACACTGTTATTTCCAATGCCAAAAAATTTTATTCCAACCGAGAAGCTTTCAATTCAGCCGCCAGGGAAGTGTTTAATTCATGACTACAAAAAGCATTCATTCTTTCATACCGACCAAACAGCAAAAGTTTATTATGGATACAAATGTATTGATCAAACTTCTATATCCTGCCATGTCCGAAGTAAGTTCCAAGCCTTATGAAAAACTATTTCAATCCATTCTTGAAAGCAAAGCGAAATTCATCATAAGTTCAGTGCAGATCTCGGAATTTATAAACCGATGTATTCGTTTTCAGTTTAACCTTTGGAAAGAAGACCAGGATAACAATATCAGCTTTAAGTCTGATTATCGTGAAACAAAAGATTATCGAGATTCAATGCAGACAATTCTTGATATCATCAAAGCAGATATTTTGCCTTATTCTACATGTATAGATGACCATTTTGACGCAATGGATACAGAAAAGTTATACACATATGGATTCGCCTATGATTTTAATGATGCGCTTCTTGCCGAGATCGCAAGGTTAAATAATGCAATACTCATAACCGATGACAAAGATTTTGGAAACTATGTTTCACATATCGAAATCGTAACCGCGAATAAGGGGCTGTTAATGTTTCACTAAAGCTGATTTCCATCAAAAAAAATCCGGAAAGGAACCCCCATGAATAACATAAACATAAAATTACTCTCCGATACACTGACCGTGCGCAAACTGTACGTCGCTGACGCAGACCTTATCTATGACCTGTGCGCAGACAACCAGCTCTTCTACCAATACCACCCGCCCTTTGTCACAAGGGAAAGCATCCTGCAGGATATGGAAGCGCTTCCGCCCGGCAAGGATGCATCCGACAAATTTTATGTGGGCTTTTTTGATGGGGAAGTACTGGTCGCCGTTCTGGATCTGATCCTGAATTATCCGGCAAAAGGTACGGACTTTATCGGCTTTTTCATGATGAATGCCGGTTGGCAGGGGAGGGGCGCCGGTTCCAAGATCATTCAGGAGTGCATCGCGTACTTAAAAACAACCGGCTGCCGTAAGATCCGTCTCGGTGTTGATAAAGGGAATCCCCAGAGCAATGCCTTCTGGCAAAAGAACGGATTTCATATTGTCGAAGAAGGAAAATATATCCTGATGGCGCAGGAAATCCTCCCGCCAGACTAAGCACTTTTTGGGGAATACCTCACTCCAGACAGCTGATCATCGAGAGCACCGCCTTGGGAACCGAGCTGATATCTGTATTTTCCCCAGACACTACCGCCCGAACTGCGAACTGATACTGATGCTCGCCGTTATCGTATTCCCAGGTGGCCAATACATGCTTTCCGTCGCCGGAACATTGCACCTTTACATACACGTGCTGCCCGGAACCGGTGCTGCCCATCCAGGTTTCCTCCCGCGCCGCATCATAGGCGATATCCGGCTCAGACAGATTCAATGCGCCGTCCCTGACTGCTGTCATCCTGCAGTCTGCCTCTGCAATATCATCCCAATATTCCACTTCCACCGTATTCCCGTCCGGCTGTCTGTACTCTATGTCCTGAATCCAGCCTTCATTCCCCGGCAGCTGCAGCGGGATCCCGAATGCTGTGGACAGCGTTCCGGTATGAATGGCCGGATCCTCAGCCCCCTCCCCGGCCTGCACGGTATCGACAGCATCCCGCCCGGCATCCATATAATCCTTCGCATTATCAGGCATATCCTCTGCACCGACAGCATCATGCTCTGCATCCACAGTCTCCACCGCCACGTCTGCTCCGCCGCCATACCCGTCCAGCTCATACAGATCGTGAGGCACGGAGCTGACCGCCAGCTGTTCCTCCGCAGACAGGCCGTTATACCACTCCAGCCACGCTATCGTCTCCGCAGACAAATCGCTCCGGCTGTACCACTGATCCAGATAACGTATCTTACTGTCATCTGCCTTTTCCTTCGGATCTGTTAAAAAGCACACTGCCATCGCCGCACAGGCAAGAACCGCCACCGCCGCAATCCAGCCGGCCGGCTTCCTGTAATGCAGAATGCCCTTGACCCGCTCCTTGACACCAATCTCACCAAAAGCAAGCGGATAAGAAAATATCATCTTTCTCTGCAGGCTGCAGGCAAGCAGCGCATGTGAATAGGCTTTCCTGCCGTCCAGATCCATGCCGCCCACCACCTTTTCATCGCAGGCAAGCTCCAGATCCCTGCAAAAAAGCATATAAGCTATCCACACAAGCGGATGGAACCAGTAGACCGACAAAAGCAGCCAGCCAAAGGGTTTCAGGCAATGATCCAGCCGCTCTACATGGGCCTGTTCATGAGCCAGGATACAAAGCATCTGTTCTCTCGTAATACCGGAAGGCAGATAAATCTTCGGCCTGACAATCCCCAGAATAAATGGAGATCTTACCGCATCACACAGCCATACATTATCCGGCAGCGCAGCCCCTGTCTCCAGCGGCCTGGCCCTGTGCGGCTTTGCACATGTCCCCACTTCCCCGGCCTCATACGACTCTCCGCACGCCTCCGCTTCCCCGGTCTCATACGACTCTCCACACATCCCCAACGGCACAGCCTCCCGTACCACGCTGCGCATCCGCAGGCTGCTGAGCAACGCGTATCCCACCATCACGGCGACGCCCACAAGCCAGACAATGCCAGCGATTGCCGTCCAGATGTAGAGCGGATTCACACTTGTCCCCGGCGCCGGTGCAAACCGCTCGCCGATCATCGGATTCAGCGCTTCATTCAAGACCGGAATACCGCTGTCAATAGCCGGCGCCGGCGCAAATCTGACAACTTCCGCGCTGATCGTCTCCCCGCTTGGTATCAGGCTGAAAGAGCTTGCCGGAAAAAACGGACACAAAAGCCTGACCGCCACAACCGCCCACAGCACACAGCTCAGGCGCCTTGGCGCTTTTTTCAGAAAAAGACGCACGACAATGACTGCCAGGATCAACCACCCTGCCGCAAGACTCCTGTTGAACACATTCAGGAAAATCATTTCCATACCCTCACCCCCTGTCAACTTCCCGTCCGCTACGCCTCATCAATGATCCGTCTGATCTCCGCCGCCTCTTCGGGCGTCAGCGCCTTTTCCTTCGTAAAAGCGGCCACAAAAGCAGGCAGTGAACCGGCAAAAGAATCCTCCACGAATTTCCTGCTCTGCAGAGAATAAAACTGCTCCCGGGTGATCCGGCAGGTGACCGTTCCCTTATTGTTTTCAAACAGCCCCTTGTCACACAGACGTTTCAGCACCGTGTGGGTAGTCGTCCTTTTCCACTGAAAGACCTCCGCCGCCAGCTTTACCAGTTCGGAAGACCTGACCGGCTCCCGCTCCCAGATCATATCCGCAAAACGCGCCTCGATCACGCCCAGTTGTATTTGTGCCATACAGATACCCTCCCCGCTTCCAATACTACTCTATGTAGTCTTCCTTCGTATAAATAAAGACTACTCCTTATAGACACTTTTGTCAATAAGAAGTAGTCTGCTGTTTTTGCCCTGTTCTTTGAATCAGTCTTTTCTTCTCACCCTCTGCTCTCCATCAGCAGCGGCATAAAGATACCTCCCTGCACGCTTCTGCCCTTAAAGTGACAGTATTCTCCCGTGACCGTCTCGTACCAGTCGCCGAAAGGATAGCGGGTCGTGGTCTTTTCCAGATAATGCGCCACCGGGGCGATCAGCTTTCCCGCCTGCTCCCGGTCTCCGGCCATGGCCGCGCACCAGAGGATCCAGTCGCTCTTCGTATAATCCCGCCTGCTGTCCAACGGCGTACCGTACTCGTTCACCTTTTCCACGTAATAAGCAAGCTCCTTTTCGTACACCTCTCCGGAAAAAAGGCCGCTGTTGAAGAACTTATCCCACACCAGATTATACTTAAGACTCCACGTCTCCGGACTGCCGAAGACAAGCGTGTAATGATCCTCCGCCTTTGCCCGTTTCTCCCAGTCTGCCGCCATAGCTGCGGCAAGCCCGTGATACTCCTGCGCTTCTTTTTCCTCTCCCCAGAGAGCCGCCAGTCTGGCGTAAGCCTCGATTCCCATCACCGCCTTCACGGACAGATTGACATTATGAGACAGATGCCCGGCAAAATCATCTGTGCAAAGCTGTTCTCCCGGATCTGCGCCGAACTCCAACAGATATTTCGTCCATGCCTTCAACGTCTCCCGGTAGGGCACGGCAAAATCGCCGCTGCCGTCAAGCAGGCAGACCACCGCCGTCATGATCAGCATATTGCCGCACTCCTCCACCGGCATCTGGTCCCTGAGATCATAAACCTCACTCCCCTGCGGATACATATAGTACGGCGGAAAGACGTCCCCGCTCTCCCCGGAAAAATCTCCCTTCCTGTTATCTTTGTTCAACCCGTAAACCTGGCCCCAGGCATAAGGATATCGTCCTACGTCATGGGGCGCAAAATCATACTCCCACACATCACAGGCCGCAAACCGGAACACGGGACGCAGCATTCCTTTCACATACTCCGTCTGATACAGCAGAAAAAGAGGCACCGATGGGTAACTCACATCCACCGTACCGATGCAGCCGTTGGAGTCATTCTCTTTGGATAAAAAGATCACCTCTCCGTTTTCATCCGTGATCAGCTTGTGCGCGGCGATCGAATGCCTGTAACTTAAACAGCACAGAAACGCATAGTCTTCCCCGCCAAAAGCCATGGCCTTTTGAAAAAGATCCCCGTCAAGCGCCGCCGCCCTGACAAGCACCTCTTTTCTGTCAAAAAAAGCAGCCCCGACAGCGTCAAGAATATCCGTATAGCACTCCGTCCAGTAAGCCTTTCGCCACTCCCCGAAATAGTTGATGGAAAGCAGGTCATCGTAAGCGGCGATCATGCCCTTCGTCTCCTGCTCCCCGGCAAAATCCATACGGCAGCCGATCACACGGTTTCCCCCATCATAGGTGAGCACCGCCTTCTCATCGTCAGAAGCCAGATAAGCATACCCCCAGTCGATCGTAATATTATCACCGCTGTTTCCCAGAGGCCGCTGTGCCGCCCGTCCCATAAAGGCGTAGCCAAAAGCCGCCCTGTCCTGTCCCTGCGCCTTGCGGTTGCTGCCCCCGATCAGCCTGTCATCTCCCCGCTGCACGAGATCGGAATAAATAAGAAAATCTGTATGTACATTGCACGGCGTCTTTTTATGCACTGTCAGGTCAATATAAGTGCATGGTCTCGACACAAGTGTGAAATCGTCCAGCAGCAGCGGCGAACAGAAACGCACCGTAAGCCCGATCTTCTCATTTTCAAAATAATATTCTGTGGCCGTGGCTGTCACATCCACATATTTCTGCTCAATAACCTGATGAAACTCCCTGTCGCCCATAAAACAGTAAACAGCCTCATCCACCGTCACATAACCTCTGATTTTCTGCCTGCATCCGCTCCAATGCGCCGTATCCGTCTCGTACAGGGCATCCGCCGGTGACCAGATCGAAAAATAAGGGTCGCTCACGATCAGCGGAATGCTGGCCGCTCTTTTGATCTTCATGTTTAACCATCCTCCATTCTGCCGCAACAGCGGCCTTCCATCTCTCTACTGCCTGTCCTCTTTCTACTGCCTTTCTTCTTCCTGCCTTTTGACCTCCGCCAAAGCCCACATGGCCGCGCCTGCTGCCGCCTCCTCCGCAATATCCCGGAATCTGACCGGAAGTCCAAAAAGCCGCTCTACTTCCTGCCGCAGCAGCCTGTTTTTGCGTATGCCGTTTCCGCTGGCGATAATCTCCCTTTTCCCCTGCTTCAACTCCTCGGGCAGCTGCTCATACATCCGGTAAAGCTCCAGCGCCATCCCCCTCACGTAGGCCCTGACCATGTGTCCAAGCGTGAAATTCCCAGCCGTCAACCCAATCATGCTGCCGCCCGGTGCAGGGTTTTTGAGCGCCGGCCGCCCAACATTTCTTCCCAGCGTAAGATTCTCGGCCGCCTGCTCCTCAACGTTTCTTCCCAGCGTAAGATTTTCGGGCGCCAGCCTTTGCCGGCTGCCGTAGAGAAGCGGTGTGATCCGCAGATCCGTTGCTGGCACCTGTGCTCCCGCTTCCTCCAGCTTTTCATAGACATCCGTCTCGATCCCCGTCACCGCGAACACCGTGCCTTTCACAAATTCCGCCAGCCGCTCATACACTTTGCCGCCGTTAACCGAAGCCTGTACATACAGAAATCCTTTTTCCGTAAAAGGGCGGATCTCCGCCTCCGTTCCTTCGATCAGCTCTCTGTGGAACAAAGAAACCTGGGATCCGGTCCCCACGTTAACGCTCAGCGCTTCCTGCTTCTCTCCTATGGCGGCATAGAAGCTCGCCTGATTGTCCCCCTGGGCGCAGGTCACCGGAATCCCCTCATACGCTCCCAGAACAAACCCGGCTGCTCTCACCTGCGGATAATAAGACGTTGCCACACCTGCTCTCTCCAGGGCTTCCATAGCAAAATGCCGCTCCTGCAGGCCAAAACCACCCAGACTGGCTGCAATGGAAGGACTCATCACCGCTTCCTTTGCATCACACAGCCGCATGGCTATATAGTCCCCGATATTGGCAAGACACACCGCCTGCGCCGGAATCTGCCCCGTCTGCTGCAGAGAAAAATGCGTCACGCTCCCGTAACCGGTATACATCTCACAGCCTGTCACACGGGACAGATAAAACGCGTAAGTCTCCTCTCCGAAGGTCTCATTCCCTGATTCCTCCTTCCATGTATAATAGGGAGAAACGGCCCGTCCCGCCCTGTCCACATACAAAATTCCGTGCATCTGGCTGGAAATGCCGATCGCCGAAGGTCTGTCGGTACTGTCATCGCTTTGCAGGAAATTGTCCAGCATCTCTTTTACCACCGCATAGATTCTGTCAGGATCCTGCCGGAACGTGCCCTCGAGGAAGTGGTTCTTCTCCTGACGCACCGCCGACAGTCTCCCCGTCTCCTTCTCATAAACACCCAGACAGATGCTGGTCGTTCCGATATCAATTCCGATCGCTCTCATAGTCTGTTCCCTTCCTCTTTGTCCGCCTGCCTGATCATCTTTTATCCTCTTATCACCGCGGCCAGCGCTGCATTCTCTCCTGTAGCATGGAATTCATAGCTTTCTTTCACCATACCAGTTTCTTTCATGTACCGTCAAGAAACTATTATCTAAAAAATCTTTTACTAAAACGCCGGATGCGCTTCATTGCCTCAGAAATCCGCATAAATTTTACATTCTATATGCAAATGTTAATCGTGGCAATACACCAAAACCTGTTTTCAACACCCATTTTAGGCTGTATAATATAAAAGAATCTTCGCCTCACAATTTATTTCAAAAAGGCAGAATTTTCCTCAAAGATCAGCTTTCAAAGAAAGGAACATTGAACATGGTAGAAGTCAATTTTTATGAACAGGTGGAGGATTCCCTCTTAAAATTCGCAGTCATCCTGGCAAAAACCGGCGGCAAATGGGTTTTCTGCAAGCATCGGGAACGGGATACCTACGAATTCCCGGGCGGACACAGAGAACCCGGCGAGACCATACTGGAAACGGCCGCAAGAGAACTGCAGGAGGAAACAGGCGCCATTGATTTTACGCTGAAACCTGTCTGCGCCTATTCTGTGAAAGGGAAAACGCAGGTGAACAAAAGCGAAGATGACAAGAGCTTTGGTATGCTGTTTGCTGCGGATATCACTTCTTTTGAAAAAGAGCTGCACAATGAGATCGAGAAAATTCTGATCACCGATACTCCGGTGGAAGATTGGACTTATCCGTTGATCCAGCCGCGGCTGTTTGAAGAAGCGGAGAAAAGAGGTGTCTGAATGCAGAAGACCACTTACGAGATCATGCATAAAAACCGAAAAACAGCAAGTCTTTCCACAGACGGCCACTGCAAAATCTACTTTAAATCCTTTATGCCCTATAATCTATATCTGGAAGAAGCGAACGATCTTGACTGCCTGGTGAATAACCTGACCAACTTTTATTACTGGTGTGCATCCAGAGTCCTGACACTGGACAGAACTTATGCGAAAGAGATCCTCAACAGCATCGGGATGCCGCAGGCCATGACCGACAAAGATCGGGCGAAAATCGCACTCTCTTATCGCTGTGCATCTGTCACAGATGTTTTCTGGGTCAGAGAACAGGGGGAAGAAGTCACGTTCGAAGAATGTAATCTCTATGACAATCACCTCGATAAAATATTTATTGATATCACATTAAGAGGCAGACAGTACACAGTAGAGAACAGATATCTCGCGCGGGACCTTTCCACGGGCGGCTGCTTTCCAAAAGCATGGCAGCGTACAGCACATGGCTTCAGACTGTTAAAAGACGGTAATGTGGATGTTGTAGAAAGGGAGCTTCTGGCAAGCAGAATCTGTCGTTGTTTTGATGTCGCCCAGATTTTGTATGAAGAAGATCATTTTGACGGAGTTAAGGTTACTGTCAGTGACAATATCACTTCAAAAGCCTTTTCCCTTGCTCCTATGGAATCCTTTATTATTTTTCTGCAGAATCATGATAAAGATATTCTGGATCATATTTTAAAACTGGATGCCCATAACTATTACATGATGAATATCATCGACTATCTGGTCGGGAACACGGACAGGCACTGGGGAAACTGGGGTGTCCTGGTTGACAACGCCACAAACAGAGCCGTGCGCCTGCACGATCTGATGGACTTCAATCAGGCATTTCATGCCTATGATACCCTGGAAGGTGCAAACTGTCAGACAGTCTTTCATGCGGGCGTAACCCAGCGTGATGCCGCCGTACAGGCTGCCAAAAAAGTCGGATTAAACCAACTCTATCCTGTAGAAAAGGAACTCTTCTCAAACCTTCCGCAGTATTATGAGATGTTTGAACAAAGACTGGCATTATTAAAGCAAAGTACTTTGTGAAGAAGGCGCCTTTTGACACACCGGACAGTACACGCTGCTCCTGCCGCCGATCACCATGCGGCACAGCGTCTCCCTGCATTTCGGACAGGGACTGCCGCCATGCCCGTATACCTGCAGAAACGGCGTATTGCGGTAATCCCTTCCCTTTGTCTCCAGATATTCTTCCGCTGTTATGGCGTTTTTCTCGATAAAATAGGAGATCCGCTCCGGAATCGCTTCTGCAAGGCGTTCCCATTCCGTCTGCTTTAAGCTGTTGGCGGGACGCGCCGGATAGATTCCCGCCGTAAATAAAATCTCATCAGAGTAAATATTGCCGATTCCGGCAATGATCGTCTGTTCCAACAGGCATTCTTTGATTGCCTTCCGGCGTTTACTCAAATGGCTGCTCAGATATTCCGCATTACAGGCCGGAGCCAGCGGATCCAGACCCAATTTATCCATTCCGGTACAGGTATCGGTCTCCTCCTCCCGAAGAAGCCAGAAACGTCCGAAGCGGCGCATATCGGAAAACCGTAATTCCGTCCCGTTGTCCAGCGAAAAAACAACATGTGTATACTTTTCTTCCGGACACTGTGCCGGGGCAAGCAGAAGACCTCCTGTCATCCGCAGATGCAGAACAATCCGTTCCTTATTTTCTAAATGGATGATAAGGAATTTCCCCTGACGCGCCATATGGGAAACCGTCTGTCCCGTCAGCCGCCTGCAGAATTCATCCGCTTCCGGATATGCCGCAACTTCCGGACGCCTTACCGCCACCTTTGTGATCATACGCCCCTGAATCTGCGGCTCTATCACTCTCTTGATCGCTTCCACTTCCGGTAATTCAGGCATGTTCTCTTCTGTCCTTTCTGTATTCTGCTGTCTGTTTTCAGCGGCTGTTTCGCAGATTTACGCTCAAACAATCGCTTCCACAAGCACTTTTTCTCCAAATGTAATGTTCTTTACTCCGATTTGCTTCTTTTTATTAAAATTGAAGCTGATTCTGCAGCCCCGGTATACAATTTGCATTTACGTTAAACAGTTTGCTCATGAATTTCCCATACCCTCATTTTTTCTTCATTATAGCCGAAGCCCTGTTGTTTTACAAGGCGTTGGAGAGCCAAAGCCTTCCTGATCCCCCAAAATCACCTTTTCTATAGAGACAAGCCATGGATTTCTGTGTTAGACTTATAGTGGATAATAATCAGCATCAAATTAAAGGGGGAATCAAATATGGAACTGATCCTGCAGCCAACACCTGAAACCTGCGGACAGGCATGCATCGCCATGATCACAGGAAAAAAGATCGAAGAAGTGATCAAAGATATGAAGACAAGCGGTCCTACGAGCATCGGCCAGCTGATCGAGATATTGGACTTTTACGGCATCCAACATGCAGAAAGAAATACGCGTATCTCCAAAAAGAATCCTGTACCGCACGAATATTCTATCCTCACGGTACATACCGATGCAGGATACACCCATTGGACACTGCTTTATGATCACAAATATTATGATCCCGAATTCGGTCTCATTGAAGGCACGTATCCGCATGGAAAAATAACATCATTTCTGGGAATCTATGAACCTTAATACAAGTTTTTCATCCACGTCCTGCCCCTCCCCGCTTTACCATGCTGCAAACAGATCATAGATATGTGCTGCACAAACGCCCATGCAGACAATCCCGCATGGGCGTTTTACTTATTTCTATATCAACTATATCAATTTAAACAGGCTTCTTCCGCACATCGTTCTGCAGAAGCCTGTAGAGCGCTGCCGCCGTCGGCACACCCAGCAGCATGCCGCCGATACCCATCACACCGCCGCCCACCGTCACTGCCGCCAGCACCCAGATGCCCGGCAGGCCAATAGAGGAACCGACCACCTTCGGATAGATCAGGTTGCCTTCCAGCTGCTGCAGGACTACCAGAAATACGATAAAGATAATCGCCTTGACAGGGGAGACCGTAACGATCATAACTGCTCCCACCACGGCCCCGATATAAGCTCCCGCCACCGGGATCAGCGCCGTAAATCCGATCAGACAGCCGATCATCGCCGCATAGGGCAGACGCAGCAAAAACATTCCGGCCATACAGAGCACACCCAAAACCACTGCCTCCGTACACTGCCCCACGATAAAGCTGTGAAAACAGCCGTCAAAGACATGCAGCACATAAAATATCTTATCTACCAGTTTCGCAGGCAGATATTTCCGAAACAGCAGGGTCATCTGTCCGCCGATCTTCTCTTTCCCCGCCAGCAGGTACAATGCAAAAATAAAACCGACCACCACCGTGACCGTCGTAGAGAAGACGGATGATACGATCCCGGCCGCCACGCCCATCGCGCCGCCAAGGCCGCTCCACACGAACGAAGACAGCTTCGTCACCCACTCCTGCCAGTCTCCCATGCTGTCCATCGCCAGCAGGCTGTTCTCACCTTCCAGATACGAACTGATCTGCAGATTATCCTCCAGCCACTGCATGGTATCCTGCAGAACCCCCGGCAATTCCCGGAACAGAAGCTGCATACAGCTGAGCAGCTCCGGCACGATCATCCGCACCACCAGAAAGACGATGAACACCAGGCTGACCAGCGCAAGTACCAGACTGACCGGCCGGCACAGCTTCTGCGTAAAAACAATTCTCACGCCTTTTTTCTTCTGCTGACGCTTCTGGTCCTTCTGCATTCCCTGCGTATCCCGGCACAGCTTCTGCAAATATTTCTCAATAAAAGTCATCGGAATATTGACCGTATAAGCAATGACACACCCCAAAAACAAAGGCACGGCAGCTCCCAGCGCAATCCCCGCAACGCTGACAAAATCCGTCCAGTAATGGATCATCAGAAAAAGAACGATCACCGTAACACCGGCCCGCAGGCAGCTTTTCCATTTTAATTCCATAGTATGCCCATGCCTCCTTCTTAGCATTTCTCTCCTTGCAGCATCGCCCGCAGACAATCGCCCATCCGGTCAGCTGTTAATTGGCAGACGCTGAAAAGTGTTCAATCTCCTGCTCCAGCGTGCCGCTCACACCGCGGCATACGTTGACCGCATTCTGCACCTCATTCATCTTTTCCACAAGGCTGGACGCATTCTCGGCGGAGATATCCACGGCAGTGGAACCCTCGCCCACAGCATTGGTGATGCAGTCAACAGAATCGATGATCTCCGCCATGCTGTCATTAAGCCCCTTCGAGCTGGTTGAGAAATTATGCAGAATAGAGTAAAACTCTTCCATATTCGTCACATATTCGTCCATCGCCGCTACAAACTGGTCATAGTCCTTGAGGACATATTTGTTGATATATTCCAGCACCTCGGAAGTATTATCCGCCATCTCATGCACGGTGTCGATCACTTCCTGGTTGATATGCTGAATGTTCTTGGCCGTCTCCTGACTGTTGTTGGCCAGAGAATTGATCTCACCCGCCACGACAGCAAATCCCCGGCCCGCTTCCCCGGCTCTTGCCGCTTCAATCGAAGCATTCAGAGATAAAAGCGTGGTCTCGTTGGCAATATTCATAATGGTTTCCGAAAGCGTATTGATCTTGGAAACCTTTTCGCTGTTCTTGATGGAACGATTCAAAAGCTCAGAGATCTCGCCCACTTTCTGTACCGTGAAGCTCTTCACCTCAACGATATGTTTCTTCATCTCCCGCGCCTCTTCGGACACCTCAACAGCCTTACGCGATCCCTGGTCTGCTTCCTGCCAGAGAACGTCCACCTGCTCCTTAACGCCGCCGATCGTATTCTGAATGTCCTCAGAAGTATTGGCAACCGCCTCCATATTGGCCGACAATTCCTCCATGGCAGCGGAAGATTCCGTAATATTGGTGTTGGCGGTATCTACCATGCTGACGATCTGATCGTTGGAATCAGCCAGTGCTTTGGCACTCACCGACACCTTGTCTATGATATTCTGCAGTGTCGCCAGAAAATCATTCATACCGCCGACCAGAATCGAAAGCTCACTCCTTGTTCTGGTCGTGATCCGCGCGTGCAGATTGCCGTTGTTCCTGTTGATATCATCGATCATATGATGCAGCTCCAGCGAAGATTTCCTGATCGGACTGATCACATTGCGCTGGAACAGTACCTGATTGATACCGATGACTACGATCATCAGGATCGCACCCAGTATACTGCTTCGGATAGTGCGGTCATACATATCCCGCTGCTCCTGCCGCAGCGAAGCCACAGACTGTTCAAAATAGGCATTCGCCAGTTCCAGATTGCCGTCAAATTTTTCGTCCTCCGCCTCCAGGGCATCGATCTCGGCAATGACATCTTCCGTGCTTTTACCGGATGAAGACAGCAGCGCACTCTTTGCATTTTCCGTATATGCCCTCAGTCCGCTTTCCATCTCCGCAATGTTGACCTCGCTGCCGTCTTCCAGATAATCGTCCACCTGATTGATGTCCGTAAGCAGCTGGTTATAACGTTTATCAATATTTTCCATCAGATGTTCATGCTCTTCCGCGTCATTTGTCGCCAGATAAGCATATATGTACCGCTGAATCTTCTCATAATCCTTCTTCATGTCACCTCTGAGCACCATCGCCGAAAGGTATACATCGCTGATCTTGTTACACTTTTCAATAGTGCCTCGAAAATCGGTTATGCTGTTACCGAAATAAATTCCAAACACCACAATCAGTGCCAGGTTCATTAAGCTTAATTGCGTTGTGATACGGCTCCAAAAGGAAACCCTGGGTGCCTTTTTGTCCATCGTTCGAATTCCTCCAATTTTATTCCCTTCTTTTATGCATTGGTGTAATGCCTAAATTATTATATACTAAAGAAGCCCCAAAATCAACTTTCTGTGTCACTTTCCATGCCCGAATCTTATCCCTGGGCTGTCTCCGACTAAAGTCCGCAGGCTGCTTCTTTTACAAACTGATTTTTGCTGGAATTACGATGAATCCTGTGATAGAATAGTACCAATATGGAGTCTGCCGACAGACCCAAATATGCCGGCGTCAACAAGAACACCTTTCACAACATAACAGGACGGTGAACGATACCATGAAAAAGAACACAGAAAAAACAAACGTCATGCGGCTGCTGGACCAGAAAAAGATCCCTTACGAAACCTACTGCTATGCAGACACCGGCGTTATCAGCGGCACCGAAGTTGCAGACGTTCTCGGACAGGATCCGCAGCAGGTGTTCAAGACGCTTGTGACGGTCGGGAGCTCGAACAACAACTACGTCTTTCTGATCCCCGTGCACCAGGAGCTGGATCTGAAGAAAGCCGCCAAAGCAGTCGGCGAGAAAAGTATCAGCATGATCAAATCCAAAGAACTGCTGCCCCTGACAGGATATATCCACGGCGGCTGTTCCCCGGTGGGCATGAAAAAGCAGTTCAAAACCACGATCGACGCATCCGCCGCAGATTTTGACACGATCATCTTCAGCGCCGGCAGGATCGGTTATCAGGTGCAGCTGTCTCTGGATGCCCTCAGGCAGATCGTCAGATTTGAACTGGCGGATCTGACCGTCAGCCAGCCATAAGCCGGCATTTGGAATTGCCAGTCTGTACAGACCGGTATCATCCTATTTATAAGTAACCTGTCAGCAACCCGTTATTTTACACCGCGAAACAGCACAGAAATGGAGGCAGTCATGTCCAAAGAGATTCCTGCAGATATTCATGTAGAAAACACCGATTCAGGCGAAATCACGCTGGCCGAGGTCCGCTTTTTTGAGGCGAAGCGGGACGCCTTCCCCTTATACGAATCCCTGCGGGCAGCCATCCTGCAAAACTGCGGCCCGACAGAGATTCAGGTGAAGAAAACCCAGATTTCCTTCGTCAAAAGGCATCTGTTTGGCGCAGTGTCCTTTACCCCTGTCCGCAGGGCAAAAGAGCGTCCGGATCCATACATCACCGTCACTTTCGGTCTTTCTTACCAGATTGACTCCCCCAGGATTGATGCGGCCGTGGAGGCATATCCGCACCGTTTTACGCATCATCTGATCATCGGCAGCGTCGAAGAGATTGACGGGGAGCTGCTCGGATGGCTGCGGGAAGCGGCGGATTTTGCCTGCTCGAAACGTTAGCCATTCCAGGCGTCCATATCCCGTATCATCATGCCATCATGAATAGAAGTGGAGGTTTATCATGAATCGTTTGTTTTTATTCCGGATCGCGTGCCTGCTTTTATTTCTTGTATGCGCGGCCGCTCTTTTTATAGAAATCTTTGTCAACGACATTAACAGCCTGACTGCCATTTATCTGTGGGCCGGTCTGGCGCTCTTAAGCCTGTCCGGCATAATCGCCGGTGCTTTTCTCCACCTGATCAGAAACGAAAGGAGCAAATAGAAATATGGACTGTCATATCATACGTCTGAAAGACCAGCCGGAACTTCTGACCGCTGCCGCGCAGTGGTTCCACGAGAAATGGGGCATCCCGCCTGAAGCCTATCTGGAAAGTATGCAGCAGTGTCTGGCCGGCAACCATCCTGTTCCACAATGGTATCTCGCTCTGGAACAGGACAGGATCATCGGCGGGCTGGGCGTAATCGAGAATGATTTCCACAACCGGAAAGACCTCACTCCCAACGTCTGTGCCGTCTACACCGAAGAAAACCGTCGCTTACAGGGTATCGCGGGCGCTCTGCTGGCCCGCGTCTGCAGCGACATGAAGGAGCAGGGCATCGATACGCTGTATCTTTTGACCGACCACACCTCCTTCTATGAACGTTACGGCTGGGAATTCTTCTGCATGGTACAGGGCGACGGCGAACCAGAACCGTCACGGATGTATATCCACCGTGCCTGAACTCTCAGAAATCCGCCGGAAGAAATAATTTTTTTAAAAACTTCTCATATTTTCTTGACCTTATACCAACTATATCCCTTATATTGGGCTTACGAAAGGAGGTCATATCCATGAATATTAATGAGCTGGAACGCCTTACGGGAATCACCAAGCAGAACATCCGTTTCTATGAAAAGAAGGGACTGCTGCACCCCGCAAGAAATTCCGAGAATAATTATCGTGAGTATACAAAGGAAGACCTTACTCGTCTGAAAGCTGTCAAGCTGCTGCGGAAGCTGGACCTGCCTCTGGAGGATATCCGTAAGATCCTGCAGGACGAAGAGCTGCTGTCGGAAGCCCTCTCACAGCATCTCAAAACGCTGCAGGAGAAGCAGCAGGAACTGAGCGCCTGCATTGATGTCTGTAATAATCTGCTGCAAAAGGCAAAGTCCCAGGCGGCACCGCCAACACTCCGGCACCGCAAAGTGCAGACGGACACACTGTCCGACACGGGACCAGACTCCATGCAAAGCAATACCACTCAGACTGCTGCACAGGACGCTGCCTCACAGACAGCCCCGCTGCCTCACACGGCGCTCAGTCCACAGCTGGCCCTGCTGGACATAGACGAGACACTACGCAAAATGGATGAGATTGAGAAAAATGGAGGGAAGTTTATGTCGATCATTAAAGATTATCAGAAATTTTCTGCTGCAGAACGTTTAAAAGGTTTTTCTTTTAAACCGGATACCATGGTAATGAATGCAGATGAATTTAAGGAAGCGCTCCTGCAATACGCCGAAGAAAACCAGTTGAATCTTACCATCATAAAAGAAGGCATGTATCCCCTTTTCAGAATTGACAACCTGGAATATAAGGCGGAACGCATCTTCGACCGTTTCGGTGCAACAATACACTGTTCCCTGACGAATCCGGAAGAACTGGAAACAGGGCTGGAACATATCCCACCCGCCCGCAAACGGCTGTACAGCTTCTTCCATGGCCCCTGGTTTTTCCTGCTGGTACTGTTCATCGTCATGGCGATCAGCCGCCAGAGCTTCTTCTGGGCTTTCTTTGTACTCGCCATGGTGGGACCGTATCTCTTCTGGCTGTTTATACGTTACTTCAGATAGTCCGTATGAATCTTCATTTCCAAAATCACCTCTGCCTGCCGGCAGGGGTGATTCTGTCTGTGTTTCTTCGGTCACTCTGCCGCTTCATACATCTCATAGCCGGCATTCGAATCCTCTGTGACAACAATCGAAGGCTTTATTGCCTCTGACCTGTCCGCTTCCGGATAAACCTGATGCATGGAATTATATACCTGTCTGGTATGCTGATAATATCCACTGTTTTTCAGATAATAAATCTCATTGACACTATATGGCAGCATATTCAGCGCATCTCTTGTGACGAAGACAAAATAGCAGTCCGAAGCTGACACTGCCGCCGCGAAACCCTTCGTATACAAAAATCTCTCCTGCTCGTCCACAAATACAACCGTGTCCTTCAACAGCTTCATGCGTGCCTCTACGCTCTCCATATCCCCTGTCAGGACGGCACATTTTTTATCGCATACAACCTCGATCCCCGGACCGGACCGTCCTGACAGATAATCACTGATAATCTGTATCAATGTCGTCTTTCCACTGGCGCTGTCTCCCTGAATGATCGTTATATTTCTGCGCAGATTCAATTCATAACGAAGTTTTTTGGTGGAAACCATTACTTTTATACTACCCTTCAAAAATCTCCACCTCCTGAAATTCTCTTAGAAAATCTACATATGTGCTGATCCGGTTGCCACTGTTTTTGACATAGATATCAAAAGGCTCTGCAAATTCCATTTCATACCCGAGCCTTATCGTAAGATCCTGCCTTTTCCCTATCTCCAATATCCACTTCGCACAATTATCTCCGCAGGCGGAAGCATTCACGATCAGCTCCGGCTCCTTATACATGATGATAAGCGCCTTTACGCCGCCCGAAAGTCTTTCCGGCGCGATCAGACCAAGCACCGGGCTGTCGATCGCATGAGCCGATATGACCGCTGAACCGTCCACGTCCTGCACCATCTCTTTCACCAGCTCATCCTCAAACCATTCTTCTTCGAAGTTATACTTAAAATAAGTGTCCGGGCTAAACACATAATTTGCATCCTCGATATCCTTCGAGCCCCTGTTAAAAATAATGCTCAACATACTCTTCACCCTTTCTGCATCTGCATTCTCTCTTCTTAAGAATTATCTTATAGTCAGCGACTCTAAACTTTTGCTTTCACTCCTGCAAAAAGTTCCCGCAGGCTCACCAGTACTACCCGCTCATCTCTCCCGGCCTCCTCAAGCACCGCTTTCGTAAAGCCTGCTCTGGAAAAGAGATAATAGTAGGATCTTCCCCGCTCCCGGCAAAACAGATCCGCCCGCCTGCGAAGCTCCTTTAAAACGGTAAGATCCAGCGCCTCACTGCGCCACTTGCACTCGGCGAACAGATAATCCTTCCCGTCCTGTGCCACCAGATCAATCTCCACCTGCCTGTGCTCCGCCGGATCATTTCCCCACCACCTGCCGATGGACGTGAAGAGAAGCGGCAGACCGCCCCCGCTGTTCATCCGAAGCAGATAATCCCGGCAGACTCTTTCGAACACAAGCCCCATATAATGACTGTAATCCGGCTCTATCCGGCGCAGCCACACAGCCTCCTGCGCCCCCGTCTCCAGAAGCGTCCTGTTGCTGAACACATACCGATACCAGAAGCGGAACATGAAGTCCGATATGCCATATAAAGTCTTCCGGGAAGAATCCTTTTCTCCGAAAGGCGTCTCTTTATAGAGAATATCCAACTCACAGAGCGTATTGATATATTTCAGGCATTTGGCCTGCTCTTCCCCGGTCTTCATGGCGATCTCATTGCTCCTGGAGCAGCCCGACGCGATGGCCTCGATGACCGCGCTGTAAATGCCCGGCTCCTGCACCTCCTGACGAAGCAATAACAGCGGTTCCTCGTAGAGATAGGCCGTCACATTCAAGAACAACTCCCTGATATTTTCGGCAAAAGACCGCTCCCTTTGTACCTGCCTAAGATACAGCGCCGTTCCTCCGAAAGCGCCGTAAAGCATAAGTTTCTCCTCATCGGAAAACCCGTCGAAAAACTGTGTCGCCGTCTTATAGTCAAAGGATCTCATATGAAGCTGCCCCGTCCTTCTGCCAAAAATCGCGCTTTTGGAACCGAGAACCTCCTTCTCCATAAATCCCATATAGCTGCCGCACAGCACGATAAACAGCCTGCCATACTGCAGCGTGTGGTCGATCAGATGCTGCAGCACGGAAAGCAGCGCCTTATTCTTCTGCGCCAGATAGGGGAATTCATCGAATACCAGAATCAGCCGCTTTCCTTTCTGCCGGCTGTCGATATAAGTCAGCGCCTTCTCCCAGCCGGCAAACGGCTCCAGCGCAGTCTCCCCATAATAAGCAAAGACCTGACGGGAAAATTTCTCCAGATTCAGCTTGTCATTACTCTGCTCCGCAGAATAGAAAATCGTCTCCTTATCTCTGCAGAATTCATTCAGCAGCGTCGTCTTGCCCACCCGCCTGCGGCCGTACAGGATAAAAAGTTGAAACGCTTCCTGCTCATACCGTTTCTGCAATTCTTCCAGTTCCGCTTCCCGTCCGATAAACATACACGCCACCTTTTCCAATGAAAACCGTCCATCCCCGTATGATAAACCTATGATCAGTTAATCAGTTAATATGATATTTATTAACTCACAAGTTATTAACTTTCAAGTTAATTATATAGCAATGCAGTCATTTTTGCAAGTCTTTCCTTTTATAGACTGGCTTATTCATGACAGGCGTTTTTCCCTTCCAAAGACCTGTCATCATGTCATGAACATTATATCTGTCTTGTCACATGTCTTGTTAATTATTGCGCAAATCTCTTTCCTATTTTCCCCATTTGGTGTAAAATGCAAAACAGAGAATGTACCTCGGTGCAAAACGACGCTTTGGATATGGATGAATGGAGGAAAAAATGGACAGACAGAATCTGACACTGCTCACTGACTTATATGAGCTGACGATGATGCAGGGTTATTTCAAGAACAAAGACCGCAACGAAACCGTGATTTTCGATGCCTTCTACCGCAGCAATCCCTGTGACGGCGGTTTTGCCATTGCGGCAGGCTTAGAGCAGCTGATTCAATATATCAAAGAGCTGCGCTTCGACGATCAGGATATTGCTTACCTCGCAGGTCTCGGCATCTTTGACAAGGACTTCCTTGACTACCTGAAAGATTTCAAGTTCACCGGAGACATTTACGCGATTCCGGAAGGTACGGTGGTATTTCCGCGTGAACCGCTAATCAAAGTTATCGCTCCCATCATGCAGGCGCAGCTGGTAGAGACCGCTATCCTGAATATCATCAACCATCAGAGCCTGATTGCCACCAAGGCCGCCAGGGTCTGCTATGCCGCCCACGGCGACGGCATCATGGAATTCGGCCTGCGCCGCGCACAGGGACCGGACGCCGGCACCTACGGCGCCAGGGCTGCCATCATCGGCGGCTGCGTCGGCACTTCCAATGTCCTGTGCGGACAGCTTTTTGACGTGCCGGTGAAAGGCACCCACGCCCACAGCTGGATCATGAGTTTTCCCGATGAATACACGGCCTTCAAGACCTATGCCGACATGTACCCTTCGGCCTGCATTCTGCTTGTAGACACCTACGATACCTTAAAATCCGGCGTGCCCAACGCCATCCGCGTCTTTACCGAAATGCGCGCTGCAGGCATTCCCCTGACCTTCTACGGTATCCGTCTGGACAGCGGCGACCTCGCCTATCTGTCCAAGAAAGCCCGCAGAATGCTGGACGAAGCCGGTTTTCCGGATGCCGTCATTTCCGCCTCCAACGATCTGGACGAATTCCTGATCCAGAGCCTGAAGGAGCAGGGCGCTACCATCACCTCCTGGGGTGTGGGCACACACCTGATCACCTCCAAAGACTGCCCCTCCTTCGGCGGTGTATACAAACTGGCGGCCATCATGGGCGAAGACGGCACCTTCATCCCCAAAATCAAGCTGTCCGAGAATTCTGAGAAAGTGACCAATCCCGGCAACAAGACCATCTACCGTATTTATGAGAAGGAAACCGGCAAAATTAAAGCCGATCTGATCTGCCTCGTGGAAGAAACATTTGATGAGAAAGAACCGCTGCTTCTTTTCGATCCCCACGAACCCTGGAAGAAAACGAAACTGCCCGGCGGCAGCTATACCCTCCGCGAACTGATGGTGCCGATCTTCCAGGGCGGTACGTGCTGCTACACGTCTCCGAAAGTCATGGAGATACGCTCCTACTGTCAGGAGGAACAAAACACCCTCTGGGATGAGACACGCAGACTGGTAAATCCTCATAAAGTATATGTGGATCTGTCCGGTAAACTGTATGATATCAAGATCAAACTGTTGGATCAGATGAATCAGGGATGAGTCTGTTTAAAAATCGCGCTGCAAGAATTTGCTTGAAAAGTCCTTTTCGTTGCATTATGATAATCATGAAATAGTCTCCCGGAAAATCAGACACAAAAAACTCCCGGAGCCTGTTGCAAAGAAACGGAGGAACACCATATGCTTCGTATTATTACAGATTCGGCAAGTGATCTGCCCAAAGATTACATCAGACAGCATGATCTTCATGTGATTCCGACACCCGTCGTGATCGACGATGTAGATTATCTGGACGGCAAGACCATACAGACAGAAGAATTTTACCATATACTGGACGATATCAGGCGGGATGTCAAAACCTACCACATCAATCCCGCCATGTTTACCGATGCTTTCCTGCCCTACGCGCAGGCCGGGGACAGCATCATTTATCTGTGTTTTTCAACGGGAATCGCCGGCACCTACAACGCGGCTAACCTTGCCCTGAACGGTATCCGTGAGGATTATCCCGATTTCGACCTGACTATCATCGACTCCAAATGCGCTTCGATCGGTTTCGGCCTGCTTGTCAGCAAGCTGGTCACCATGCTGGAAAAAGGCGCTTCCAGGGAGGAACTGATCGAAGCCGCGGCGTATTATATCTCACACATCCGCCATGTCTTCACGGTACAGACACTGGCTTATCTGATCAAGGGCGGCCGCCTCACCAAATTCAAAGGCACACTGGCAGAGACATTGGACATGAAGCCCGTTCTGGTCGTAAATGAAGCCGGCGCACTGGCTGTGGTCAAGACCGTGCGCGGCCGGAAAAAATCCCTGCGTTACCTCATCGAGTATGCCAAAGAGACCGGCTGCCGGCTGGAAAATCAGACCGTTGCCCTCTGCCACGGAGAAGATCCCGAATCTCTGGAGTTTGTCAACACACTGGTGCAGGAGACTTTTCATCCAAAGGATACCCTGATCTCCGTAGTCGGCTGTGCCATCGGCGCTCATACCGGACGCGGCCTTGTGGGCATCTGCTTCTTTGACGCAGATGACGGCAAATACAGCAAATATTTCGATTAAAATCAGACTGAGAATGAGGCAATGATCATGGAAGAACAACAACGAACCTGTACTTATCTGGAAACCGACGGTGAATTCAAGATGCGTGAACTGGACAAAGGCGATCTGGAGCAGTTTAATGCCCTGCTGCAGTACGCTTTTCAGGTCACCTCCTACGATCTGTTTCAGACCGGATGGGAACAGGAAGAGATCAAGTACGCCAAACGCCCCATTTTGGAGGAGGCCTACGTTCTGGGATGGTTCTATCAGGATAAACTGGCCTCCATGATCGTCGTCTATTCCATGAAAGTCAATGTCCACGATACGATCATGGATATAGGCGGCATTACCGGTGTCGCCACCTATCCCGAATACACCGGCCGCGGGCTGATCCATGCGCTCATGCGTCATGCCCTCGACTACATACACCGAAACGGAATGCTTCTTTCCTTCCTCTACCCTTATTCCATTCCCTTCTATCGCAAGATGGGCTGGGAAATCGTATCCGATAAGCTCTCCTTTACCGTAAAAGATACCCAGCTTCCCAAAATGCGTCCGGTAGACGGCATGGTGGAACGCGTGGGCCTTGACTCCGAGGATTATCACAATGTACACTCTTACTTTGCCCTGCAGCGGCACGGCGCCCTCATTCGTGACACGCTTTCCTGGGAGGAATACTGGCGCTGGGACAATGACGACATGATCGCCGCAGTCTATTACAGTAAGGAACATAAACCGCTTGGTTATGTGGTCTATTATATCGCCAATGAGATTTTTCATATTAAGGAAATGGTCTATCTGAATATCGAGGCCAACTACGGCCTCTGGAACTATATCAGCGCCCATTTTTCCATGATCACACAGGTGCAGGGCGACAATTATTCCGGTGAGCCTATGGCCTATCTGTTCGAAGACAGCGAGATCACGGAGACAATCTCGCCCTACATCATGGCGCGGATCATAGACGTCCGGGAATTCCTTGCCGAATATCCCTTCCAGATCCAGCCCGAAGACCTCAAACTGCACTTTCTCGTACATGATGAAATGGCTCCCTGGAACGAAGGAGATTACATGGTTTCCTGGCATGAGGGCAAGACCATCTGTGAGCAGGTTGATAACAACCAGTCCATCAACGTTGTGGAGCTGTCCGTCAATACCCTCACCACTATGCTGATGGGATATAAGAGACCTTCCTACCTCTACGAACACGAGAAGATCAAGACCGAGTATTACATGCTGACATGGCTGGAACGCCTGATTCCGGTTGAGAAAGCGTATTTTTCGGATTATTTCTGATAAAAATTAAGGTGGCCGTAAACGAAATCACTATTGTGGGCAGCAGATGCGGCCCCTTCGAGCCGGCGCTCAAACTGCTTTTGGAGGGAAAAGTGAAGCTGCCGCCCATAGAGCTGTATGATCTGATGGACTTTGAAAAGGCCTTTGCGTCAAGAGCGTTTAAGGCCGGGTTTACAGTATAGGAACTAAGTGAAGCATCAGCAAATCCTTTCCTTAAAATATGCGATCGTCTTCTCCAGCCCTTCTTCCAGAGAAACAGACGGCCTCCAATCCAGTTCTTTCTCCGCCAGTTCAATAACCGGTTTTCTCTGTGCCGGATCATCCTGCGGCAGCTGCAAATGCACCAGTTTTGATCCGGAACCGGTCATTTCGATGACCAGCTTCGCCAGCTGCAACATCGTAAACTCCCCCGGATTTCCCAGATTCACAGGACCTGTAAAGTCCGCCCGGCTGTTCATCATACGGATCATACCTGCAACCAGATCATCAACATAACAGAAACTGCGCGTCTGCTTTCCATCTCCATAGATCGTAATATCGTCTCCCCGCAACGCCTGTACAATAAAATTAGATACCACACGCCCATCGTCTGAGCGCATCCGTGGTCCATATGTATTGAAAATACGTATAACCTTGATATCCACGCCATGCTGCCTGTGATAGTCAAAGAACAATGTCTCCGCCATTCTCTTTCCTTCATCGTAACAGGAGCGAACCCCGTTCGGATTTACACACCCCCGATAACTTTCCGGCTGCGGATGAATCTCCGGATCCCCATATACCTCACTGGTACTCGCCTGCAGGATACGGGCATGACACCGCTTGGCCAGCCCCAGCGTGTGCAATGCTCCGATAATACTGGTCTTCCCGGTCTTGATCGGATCATATTGATAGTGGATCGGACTGGCAGGACAGGCCAGATTATAAATCTGGTCGCATTCCACGTAGACATCCTCCAGGACGTCATGTCGTATAAACTCAAAATAGGGATTCTCCATCAGATGGCGAATATTATCTTTCTGCCCGGTAAACAGGTTGTCCATACATACTACGTCGTTTCCCTGTTCCAGCAGTTTTTCACATAGATGAGAGCCGATGAAACCGGCGCCTCCGGTTACTAAGATTCTTTTGCGGTTCATGATTTTTCTCCTCCGTCACTTAAGGCTGAAATCTGTACAACTCTTCACACCATAATATACTTCTCCAAATTCCAAATATTGTCTTTAAATTTTGTCTTTAAAGTGCTTGCATCGTCTTTCACTTTATGTTAGAGTAATTTTATAATTATTCTACAACTCTAGTTTATCTTACACACCAAACAGTGTTTCTACTGTTGTTCTGAAAGAAAGGCATTTCTATGAATCCTGCAAATGACACATCCGTGACCCTCCCCACAACCACTGCACGCTACAAACACCATGTTAACTGGCATGAAGCTGTTGCATGCGCCGTAGAAATCGAACTACGTGATTATGCAGATCTGCTCCAGTTCCTGTCTGAATATGTTTTAGGCAAAAACAGCTATCGCATTGATCTCTTGATCATCAAAAAACTGTCCGATCAGGCTATCCCCAAAAATATAGCGCGCATTTTCAGCACCTGCAATCTATTTGAATTCAAAGGTATTCACTCGTCTGTAACCATAAGTGCTTATTACAAAACCATTGGATACGCCGGACTTTTGATCAGTCAGATGAGTCATTCAGAATCCACGCAATACAGTTCTTTAGATATCAGCATATCTTTCCTGACTTTCCGCTATCCGCGCAGGCTCTTAAGACATTTAACGAAAGAACGGCATTTAGCTGTTGAAAAATCCTCTGAAGGGATATATTATATTCTTACAGAGACATTTAATATACAAGTCATCGTAATAAGCAGACTGCCACCGGATGAGAATCTGTATCTATGTTGTCTTGCTGACGGTCTGCGGGATACTGCCTTGACCAACCGCCTTGCAGATGACTGGATTAAGCATCAGGGGCCGGACATTTATACTAAATATCTGAATCAGTTAACCACTGCCAATAACACTGTGAAAGGAGAATTAACCATGGTATGTGAAGGAATCCTAAATATGTGTGGAACAAGTTCCGCCGAAATTATCGCCAATACCAGAAAAGAGTCTGAAGCACAGATCAACGAATTGCGCGAAGCCAATAAACAATTATCTTCTCAAAATAATCGCTTGAAAGAACTCCTGCGGCAGAATAACATTTCCTTCGAATAAGAACGCCAGTCTATGCAGCAGGCGTACCCGGAAGCATTGGCCTGGTACGTCTGCTGTATTTTTTCAAAGAAGGCGTTTCATTCTAAAGTTGTTACCGGATTCATCTCAAGCCCGTTGTCTATCTATGAGAATAATCCTGAAAGCACCTCACAACCTTATCCATTATGAAACAATTCGCATAAGTCAACCCACATTTACAAAATAACTTTATATATTTTTCCACACCATTCCTCAGCTTCCTCATAACAGCCTTTTCCCCCTTGTGAACATCATAAGGTATTTCTGATAGATCAGAGGAAAGGTATTTAATCAATTTCTCTTGATGCTTTTTCACGATTCTATCATCAAAATCAAATTGTAATAAAAGCCATATCAAATACGCCGAATTCAACGGCTGTATCGATTCTATCTTATCATAAATGTTATAACTCCCCTCTATATCCGACAGCCACGCTCCCTCTCTTTGTTCCCATAAAAACCTGTCAACAGCTGTTATTCCTTTCTCTGGATTTTTATCAACATAATCAAAATATTTTTTTAGCGATACACACTTATCTATATCTTTGCGCAGTACCCCCCCCCTTGCCAAAATATCAGAATACCGCAGTTCTAAATCATCAGACAATTTATTTCCATATAAGTACCATGCTACAACCGCTTCCCATAGCCCGCTTCTCAAAACAACCATTTTTTTGTCATCATTAAATTCCAATAACTTATCATATTGTCCATAAGAATAATAATTAATATCCTGATCAACCACATAGCCAGAGTTAAACTCCATAAACTCTTTATGTTTTTTTCTGTTGAATCGATTCCTGTCCTGCTTAATAAAAATATAGTCCATCCCGAGCTTTTGTGCTAATTGCGTGGGAATATTTCTGTCAGCACAACTTATCGTCGAATTCTCCATCGTAAAACATTTGCATTCTATATCACAATAATCCAACCCGGCAAGCAATGTTCTGGAATCATGCCCTCCTGTCAAAGCAACATAAAACTCTCCCTCTAACGCTTTTCTCATATTCTTCAGGCTGTTTGTAAATGCATGAATAAATCTCTTTTCAATATCAATATTGCTATCTTCATTCTCATGGTCCGTCAGTAGTCTTCTTTGCTCCACGCCTTTTCCAAATGTAAAAATCTGGCTTGACATCAGCCTTTTAATCTCCATAGCCGTTGTATCCGGACCCGGGAAAAAATCTATACACATAGCTCCATAAACATTTTTAGGATATTTTATTTGAAGATCCAAATATCTTGATAAAAGCCCAAAATGATTAGACACAGCATACTGACTGTAAAAGCATCCCTGCATACAAAAAGCATCTGTATATATAGTGTTACCGATAAGAAGTGTAAACTTTCCGCACCAGAACGAAATTTTGTCGATAACCACGTCTTTATCACAATCAATCGCAATACTGTCGATCTGCTCATAAGGCGTTTCACCATCCAATACACTCCACGCAATACCGATCAATGCTATATTGTTAGATGAATTGATATGTACCCTCACATTTTTCCCGGCGTTGATCCATAATTTCTCATTAAAATAATAATGAATAAATCCTTCGCCATACTTCTTATCTGTAATGATATAGAGTTTGTCCATTGCCACCGCCATTTGCAAATCCCCTTCTCTTTGATCAATCTCATGTATAGAGTACTGACGTAATGTTTTAATAGTATCTGTATAAACATTTCAGTTTAGTTTGCGTGCTTAATATAAAATGCCGCCTGATCTCCAAATTCTTTTATATTAGCGAATAGTGCTCTCAGGAAATATCGTCGCTCATATTTTTGTCCTGCTTTCATGGCATCGTTAAAGGATATATCAGAATCTCTGAATAATTCACTTCTAGAATACTGCTCACAGCTGGAGTCATACACAATTTTCGCTACCCTTAATCCATTTCGCTCACATAGCAGCTTCATCGCCTTTTTGGTAAAAAGATAGTAATGTCTCGGAGGATCAATCTGAAACCAATTTTCGCGATACGCTTTCCAGGCTTCACTATCGCACAACGGAATTCTGATAATACACATTCCATTCTCATTCATCACCCGTTTTACCTTTTTTAATACGGCATCCGGAGCAGACATGTGCTCAAAGGAATGATGAAAGGTAATCAGATCATACTTGATCTTCTCGTCCATTTTTAAAAAATCACTATATTCAAAACTGATATTTTGAAACGGTGTTTCCGGTACAAACTGATCTACACATTTTACATCTTTAAATCCCCAGTCCGTAAGTCGTGCTACCCAAGCACCATTACCACCACCAACATCACAAATTTTTGCCTCATACGCAACTTGTGTTTTGTAAAGCAATAATATTGTACCCATTTTCCCACGCAGAATCATTCGAATAAATGTTGGCAGCCCAAAGTCAACGGTAAAAAATTTTGCAATAATTCTAACAATTGCAGGCATTTTTTTATTCGATTTTCTAATATGAAAAGAATAATATGACGAGCCATAATATTTCCCCATATCCTCAGGTACATCGACTAACGACAGCGTACCGCAATGAGCGCAAAACAAATATCTGAAAATACCCCCCCCGACAAATTTAATCTTCTATCCTTACATTTATAAATCTCGTTTCCTTTACGATTTCCGCAGATTCTGCAATTTGTACCTACATCCTCCATATCCATTCATTTCCTCCATTTCATCTGAAACAAAATCCCACATGTATTTTTGAAATTATGATATTCCCTAAATCCTAACAGTAAAAGAATATAGGAACCTGTCAAAATTACAGTCTTTACAATCAAACTTCCCACTATATTATCAATCGTTATTGAATAAAAATGTGTGATGCAAAGCAAAATAATGTAAATCAAATATGGCTTTCCGGCAATTTCAAGAAATACGCTAAACTTCTTCTCAAATGCTTTTTTTATAAGAAAATAAAAAGCTATCCAAAAGCTCAACATATATCCTATTGCTATAAACAGGGATACTCCTTCGATTGTTCCACTGCTCACCCCAATCATAGTAAAACCCAGTATCAACAGACCATTGATTAATCCTATCCTAAATAGTAAATTTACTTTACCCAAACTTTGATAAAAAGAACCTGTTATTGAATTACACATTTTTGTAACTATCGAAAGACTTAATAGCTGAAAAGAGGATGTTGCAGAACTCCATTCACGTCCATACAAAATAGAAATAATCTCTCTCGACGCAAAAAAACATATACTTGATATAAAAATAGAAAAGTAGATCAATATCCTGAAAATCTTTACCAAATAGTCATACATTTTTTCTTTATCAAACTGATAATTCGATAAAACCGGATGCAAAGCCGGTGTTATCGCACCAGAAAACATTGACACTGGATATGTCATCAACTGATATGATTTATTGTACAGTCCTACATTTTCTTCCCCTAAGAATTTACCAACCAACAATGTATCACTGTTTGTCACAAAATAATTTGTAACGTTAAAAAGCAATTGATAAAATGAATATCCAAAGATTTTTTCAACTGAATCAAATTTAAACTTAAAAGAAAACCTCAGAGATATCCTGCTCATATTCCATGCAAAAGACAATATTATCTGAAAAACAGTAAAGATAACCACTGCATAATATTTATAATCCAGCATTGCTAAAATAACAGTTATAATTCCGCTGATCAAAGAAACAAGTGCCGTTCTTATCCCGATCTCTGTAAAGCGTTGTTCTTTGAGCAAAACTGCACTCGGAACAATATTTAATGTGCTGAAAAAAATTGAGATTGAAAGTATCCTGCCCAATAAAATATAGACATTGTTCTGATAAACAAGCGCCAGAATGTGACCAGCTCCGATAAATCCAATCATTAACAGGATTCCAGCGTAAAAAGTAAATGAAAAAATATTATTGTAATCTTTCTGTCTTAATTCTTTCATTTGTATGATCGACGCACCAATTCCCATGTCTGAAAACAGGATAAAAAAATTAGAAAAAACTGTTATGATCGCAACAACACCAAATTCCTGGGGCGATATCAGTCTAGCCAAAACCAAATTAATGATCAGTTGTATAATTGCAACACTATACTTAGTGGTAAAATTTATTAAAATCGCCTTCCGCATTATTTACCTCAATAACCTACCTCATAACCTGTTTTATCTTTCTAAGAAACTTTCTCAATGACTGCGGCAATACACTTCTAATTTTATCTAAATAATCTGATTTAAATCCCCAACGCGCTTTTTGCCATAGATTCGGTCTGTAATCCAGCATTTCTTCAATGCAGAATACTTCCTTTCCTGTCAGCCTTCTGATTTCTTTCGCCTGTGTAGGTTCACTCTCCAGAAACCACCGTGCATCATATAACTTTTTGAATATTTCAGCCTTAAACCTGGCATGGTTTCCTAATTTACGTCTTTCTTCTGCCGAATCTAAGTCCATCATATACAAATATTTGTATCTTATCTTGTTTTTTTTAAGCCAGTATTCTGTATCGTCCCTGTATTTTTCCAGTCGTGATGTGACCAGCCAACCTATTTCTGCAGATGGCAGATACTTTGTCCTGGCATTTCTAATAAAGTCTATATATCTTACCCCATCATCGTTTTCTTTTGGCAGAGGGTCCATACACAATACTCCATCTATATCAACACACGCCTCTTTCATATATCTATGATGCATAAAATTCCACTCAAAACATCGGGGTGGAGAAACAATCTTGAAATATAAATCTACAAGAGATATTGTTGATTTCGTTATGTATGCCGCAAGAATCATATATTCAATCTTACTATCAACAGCTTTCAGTCTCTCGCGTGCCTTTCGGATAGAATTTCCACTGATAGAACTGTCTTCTACAATCAGAACCTTTCTTATTCTGGCATATTCAGTCTCATTTTCACTGGTATTTTTTGTTTCACCGACTGAATAAATTCTTCCCTGCACAAAAGAATCAAAATCTGAAAGGGGTTTATTCATGTATAAAGAAATCAGTGTCGCAACCAGCATACCGCTTCTGGGGATACCCACGATAATATCAATATTACGTGGAATATTATGCAGGTTTTCTACTATATCGCTATTTAATTCTGCAACTGTTATAAAATTCATACTTTTATCTGTCCATTTCTCTTACTATTGCATCATCCTATAAGGATAGATCAGGGCTGCTTTTCCAAAAACATATGTAAATAACCAATAGAAAAACACTATAACAAAGATTGATACACCATATATATACTTATAAACTGAGTTCTTAATAAACAGGCTGCTTCCTTTTCCAAAGACTACTATATAATACATTTGTAGATACCAGAAAATCCTTTGGACAAATACTGCATGGACAGCGATAATATTTCCGGGAAATGACATAATACAAAGGAAAAAAATCCATAGATCATCATCGGATCTACTCTTGATATAGATAAACATACTGATAAAAATCGCCAATAAGGATACCGCCAAACTGGCATATGGAATATCCACAGTGTTACTAAACATGTAATTATTAGACAAATATCTTTTAGGTATAAAAGGCAGGTACGTTCCAATCAACCGGAAAAAGAAGGCATAATTTAATGCAATTAAATACACAGCAACTACAAGACTTATTATGAGATATTTATTATACATGTGAGCTTTCTTATTTGTTATGAGCCAGTGTAATATCGGAAATACGACACATACAAAGGCAGATGTATGAAATCCAAAAGCTGTAAGTATTAAAATATAGGATTTCAAATAACTTCTTTTGTCCATAAATGTATACGCTATCATAATGCAGGCCATCGCCATATATTGCCTTACCGTATTATACGTATATGCATAATATAAAAAACAAAAACTAAATAAAGAGATTGCTACAGAAATACGCTGTTTCTTATGATAACAAATAAAATAATAAGTCGGTAATAACATCATTATTTCCAACACACAAAAAAGCCATTGTATATTATGTGAAATTTGTGCAACAAGATAGTTGATCGTTGCATATAAAAATTCATACGGCTGTGTTCTCATAAATTCACTGTATGAACCGGCTTTACACGCAAGGTCAAAAGTTGGAGCAATATAAACTTTAACATCCGTTCCAATAGATACATCCCTAAAGGTTGCCAGTAAAATTAAGGGTATGATAGAAAACAGCATAAATACATTTTTCTTATTATATATTTTCCCGCTATAATCTCTGACTGTCTGCCTGTCCGAATAATATAGTGAAAAAACTGAAATACCAAAAACAATATAATAAATCATATTCCTAAATTATTTCCTCTTCTGTACCCTGAATAGTTTTTGCTCATCTTATATAAAACACCCAGCCTGACGTAATCATATAGCAAAGCCATACAATTTCTTTCAAATAACTTATAAGCAATACGATATTTAATATTAAATCCTTTGTCATTTACATGTCGCACTATTGAGACATATGGCTCCTGCTGCCGTTTATCCTTCAAGATCTTTACAACTACAGACCGTGTTACGGCCGATTCCCTGTGTGCATATTGCAACCTGACAGCTTCTACAAAATTCATAAATACTTTTTGATAATATATAGTTTTCCATCTACTTTCCCACTCTTCAAATTGATTAATATAATTTCTGATTTCTTTCTCTAATTGTTCTGCTATTGTAAAGTTAAAACGATTATACCCATAAGTAGATGCTGTACTGTTTCTTCTGTAATGATATACTGCTTTTCTAATATACCTGATCTGATTTGCCTGCCGAAAAGCATATAAATTAAAAACCGCATCCTGCATCCTCTTTAATCCATAAACAAATTTAATATTTTTGTCTAATAAAAACTTTCTGTTATATACTTTTGCCCATGGCACACCTATATTAACCGTTGAGCGCTCATCACTTATATCAGTTTTCACTAAACATGACATAACGAGTTCCTCTCTGTTCACTCCCTCAATCAACCCATCTGGCAAATTTAGAAATTGTTTCGGACAGCTTCTATTGATTTCTTCATTAAAATAGTCAAACAGTAGTATCTCTTCACTACTGTTCCACAAACATGCATATTGATTCCTGAAAAAATCTTTCTCTATCCAATCATCCGAATCAACAAAGAAAATCCATTTGCCTTTCGCCTCTTGAATCCCGATATTTCTTGCATGAGACACCCCCTTATTTGCAGTATGAATCAACTTGATAATACCTTTATATTTTTCCTCAAATCTTTTACAAATCTCATAGCTTTTGTCTTCGCTTCCGTCATCAATTAAAATAACTTCCTGATGCTGATCCACCTGCAGACATATACTTTCTAAACACTGTTCAATATACGGCTCTGTGTTAAAGACAGTTACAATAAAGCTTAGTAAAATCACTTGAACTCCTTTTCATTTTTTATATCTTCTTATCAAAATACTGTACAGTTGGTAATAAGGCAGCGGAATACTATGACATAATCTTTTTAAAAACCCTACTTTCCAGACGGAATTACCAAAATCACGTTTAAGCTGTCTTACACAAAACAGATACTCATAAATTCTTTTTGGTTTCGCCAGCGGAGATAAAACTCCTTCATAAAATAAGAGATCGCCAAACTTTTTCAAATCTTTTCTTTTTGCAGATCTGCATAATGAAAGTAAAGGCTGCATAGCCATTTCTGGTGTTATCTGAATTTTATCTGTAAATTCCCAATTCCCAAAATCCTTAACAAACTTCAGAGCGCCTTCCTGTAAATTCGAAAATGCATTTTGCACATACTTTTTATCCTGGTATTCATATATTTCCAGTTGAGGAAAAACTTTATAATCCTTTTTACAATATCCTTTTGTCGTCCCATGTGGTGCAGATAAAAAGAATTCCAATAGTCCCATTATGGCTTTTATCTTGATTCTTTGTGTCTCTGTACTGGCTTCATTTGACAAAAACCCTTTAACTGCAATCTCTTTTTCCCGCCCGTTATCTTCTTTATTAACTGCTAAATAATATCCTTCTATTTCTATATCCAGCCTGTTCTTACGCAGTACTGTATCTATTGCTTTTTGCGCAGTACCATTCCATCCAACATCTACAACTGAAATTTTTCTATCCTTTTTTATAAATTGCATCGTATAGGCTTCAAACATCTTTGCCTCTTCCAGAAATCTTTGTTTCAGTTCAAGGCACACGGCATAAAGATACTTATTTAAAATCTCATTTTTATCAACACTTTCCAATGTAATTGGCATATTCAAGTTTACGTCCATATTATTAGCCAATGTAACATTTTTTTCTGTGTATGCACCTATACGTTTCAGTAAATCTTCCACTAAAAATCCCTGGCGCAGATGAGCTTTTGAAACAATATTTTTTACAGAATAATCCTCTGTAAGCCGCATACCAAAAGTACTTTTTCGACTCACATAAAAGTAATCATTATCATACCTGTTTTCAGATAAAGCCACGAATGCTTTCTGCAAAATATAACTATCCCGCGCCAAAAATAAAACCTTATCTGTTCCCTCTGCTCCTATGTTTTCCAGGATCCATCTGGTAAATGAATATAAAAGCAAACCATATATTATATATCCCATATTGTAAAAATAATTATTTTTAGGATCTATGTGGTTACTGATAAATGCATTGATTGTTTTTTGTGAAAAATCATCACCCTCACAATTTTCAATAACATAATCTGTTTTTTTTGAAGAACGTGATATCATACATGCATTTATCCCTGCTATTCGTGCCGAAATGTAATCCGCATAAAAACTATCACCTATATGTATTACATGATCAATATCATCAATTGCCTCTGATGCAATAAATTTCGCAAACAGTCTTCCACCTTTTTTCCGACAACGATGTTCACTGGACACATACACTTTTTTAAAATTTGCAATGTTACATTTTGAACAGATTGTTAGAATCGCTTTTTGCGGCAAATACATGTCACTGATCAAATATACTATTTTCCCTTTATCCAACAGCTTATTATAGATATCTAACATTACTGTATTGGGACTGCATATATTTAGTTCTGTATTTAGTTCTATCTTTTTAAGTTCACTACACACCCTTGCGTCGTATGATAATTTGTTATAAATTTCATCCAACGTGATTTCCTCATATTTTGAGTCTCTGCGTGCTTTTTGCTCTGCTGCTGCTCTTTCCGATGCGAATCCCTTAATCTTAATTGTATGCTCTCGATTATATTGCTTTTCTATCAGCTGAAATACATCCACAGGTGAATATACATTACGCTTAACCAAGGTATCAAAAATATCAAATGTAACAATGCGATACTCATCAAACATCAAACAGATTTTCTCTATATCAGAATTATTTGATATTTTATTCACTAACAGTTTTTTCAAGTAAATGCCTCCCCTGTTCAGTTGAATAGATGAATTGTGCTATATATTAGCTTTGAAACTTATTCACACTCTATTTCTTAAACAAAAACTTCCGGATCGACTGAAACGCCTTCCATGACCGCTTAAGATCTTCCGGGTCTCTCACTCCAACCATCAACCGGTGACAAAAATAGGAAATGCGCAAATAATATTTCTTCCTCGCCTGATCACAAAACGCGACCATTTCATCACTGCTCAGCCCCGGCAGCTCAAGAAGGCTGTTAATCGTACCGTCTTCCTTCACATAATCGGCATACCCACCTCTTATATATCCGTTTTCCTTCGCCCAGGCATATGCTTTTGTTCCCGGAAAAGGCAGCAGAGGATAAAACTGTGCCGTATCGGTGTTCAGCTTTAGAGCAAGTTTTAATGTCCCCTGCATTGTTTCCCTGGTCTCACCGTTATTCCCCACCATATAGCAGGCATGAACCAGCAAACCGGCTTTTCTGGCATTGACCACATACTCATAAACCTGCCTGATCGTGATGCCTTTTTTGATATTATTCAGAATCTGCTGATCACTGCTTTCGATCCCGGGAATGATCAAATGGCATCCCGCCTGTTTCATTTTCTTCATCGTTTCAAGATCCAAATTTACTCTTGCATTGCACAGCCATCTAAATCTCTTATGAAGTCCCTTCTGAATCAGCAGCTCGCAGATAGCAATCACCCGTTCTTTCTTCACCGTGAATGTATCATCTTCAAAAACAATTTCCTTCACATCCGGGAAGTTCTGTGCGATATACTCAAATTCAGCTGCCACATTCTCCGGTGTTCTCAGGCGATACCTGTGCCCATGCATAGTCTGTGGATAAACACAGAAATCACATCTCGCCATGCATCCCCTTCCAGAGAAGATCTGAATTTCCGGAAATGCTGCCGGTGCAAAAAAGTAATCTTCTGGATTCAAATACTTTTTTATGAATTCTGCTGCAAAAGGAATATCATCCAGTTGTTCTATGAACGGCATATCCTCTGTTGCATATATTTCGCCGTTCTCCCGGTAGGTTATTCCCTTCACATTGCTCCAGCTGCCGTCATCTCTGACAGCTCTTGCAAGATCCCGTACAATATAGTCAAACTCGTGTCTGGCCACCGCATCTATCTGCTCACTGATACATAATGTTTCTTCCGGCAAAGCCGATGGATGCGTCCCTACCAGTACCACTTTGGATTCAGGAAACATTTCTTTCAATTTCTCTGCAAACTTTATATCACTGTAAATAGATGGCGTACTCGTGTCTAACACAAACAGCTTCGTACCCTGTCCGTCTCTCCTGACAACAGAAAGGCTCTCTTCCTCATTTAAAGGCCTGGCCGGCGCATCGAGAAAGCAAACTTCAAATCCATCCTTCTCACATACTGCTGCCGCATAGATCAGCCATAACGGATAGTATAACGCTCCGCTTCTCGTGATCGCCGGACTTCGGTTTTCCCTTGAAAACTTACCATATTCAGCTTTGAACGGCGGGTTTATAAAAAACACCTTCATTCTTGAATCTCCTGTCTATCTGCTCTGCCGCAGCCGGTAAAACAATACGGGATATTTTTTTCTCAAAAGGTATATTACTTTCATAACCGTAAAAATAATGACCGTATTATGTGTCCTGAATACTAGATAAAGTACTTTCATTTTTTTTGATTTAGGTCTTGTATATTTCATTGCATATCTTGTATCATCGTCCCTCATGACTTTCCGGATTTCGCATCTTATCTCTCCCGCCGTCATGTTTCCATGAAACATGTTTTCGACAGTCGCCACAATCCGGTCAAAATGTTCTCTGGATACATATTCCCTTGACTCGTCGTTATATATTTCAAGAGATTTGAAGAAATTTTTCAGACAGGAAAATTCTTCTTTTCGAATTGCCAGCATATCAGACCGATAGACATTCGTTGCACCCATCTCATTTTCACGGATATAATGATAGAAACACTCCCCTATAACATAAGCTGTTTGTATATGACACAGATATTCCCTTACAAAATCTCTGTCTTCGTTGAACGCTTTTCCAAGCGGAAAACAGATTTGATTTTCCTTTATAATCTTCGATTCAAACAATTTATTCCAGATATTATACATAAGAGATGAATCCCACAGATATATCATCTCTGCTCTCAGTTCACCCTTCGTATCTATCCTGCATGACGGAATTTTCTGTTCTATGCTTTTATACATCTGTTGACCGTCAGACATATATGGTGTGTCAAAATAATATCCTGCAATGATCAGTTGCATACGGTATTTCTCCGCTGTACCGACCATTACTTCCAACATTTGCGATTCTGTATAATCATCGGAATCAGCAAAGAAAATATACTTTCCACCGGCTTTTTCTATCCCATAATTTCTGGCGGCCGATACACCGCGATTCTGACAATGATAGACAATCACTTTATCATTCTCTTGTTCAAGTCTGTCACAAATATCTGCTGTTTCATGATCAGATCCATCATCTATCAAGATGATTTCAATGTCCTGATATGACTGCTGAATCAAACTGTCTACACACTTTTTTACAGCTATCCCGGTATTATATACAGGAACTATTATCGAAACCATTGTTCACCTCATCGGCTGAATATCTAATATCCCGCTTCCTCATGCCATTTCCACGCATGTTCCACAATCTTATCAATGTCCCCATACACAGGTTTCCATCCCAATAATTCCCGCGCCCTGCGGCTGCTTCCAACAAGTCTGGCCGGATCACCCGGGCGTCTGTTTGTCAACGTCACCTTAAACTCCCGTCCCGTGACTCTTTTTACAGAATCTACCACCTGCAGCACCGAGGTGCCCACTTCATTGCCCAGATTAAAGAAATCACTTCCCCTGCCCTGCTCCAGATAATGCAGCGCCAGCAAATGCGCCGTTGCGAGATCGAACACGTGAATATAATCCCGTATACAACTTCCATCATCTGTATCATAGTCCGTCCCGAATACTTTAATTTCTTCCCGTTTCCCGCCTGCCGCATCCAACAGCAGCGGTATGATATGTGTTTCGGGATCATGGTGCTCTCCTATTTCTCCTTCCGGATCTGCCCCCGCTGCGTTAAAATATCTGAGAACCACGAATTCCATACCATATGCAGCATGATAATCTTTCAGGATCCGCTCCACCATCAGCTTCGTGGCCCCGTATGGATTTACAGGATTCTGCGGCATGTCTTCCGTGATCGGTACGCTTTCCGGTTCTCCATAAGTGGCACAGGTAGAAGAAAAAATAATCTTACTGCATCCATGCCTCCTCATAACTTTGAGTAGATTCAAGGTATTTACAACATTGTTATCATAATATTTTTCCGGTTCTGTAACGCTTTCTCCCACATAGGCATAAGCCGCAAAATGAAAGACCGCTTCGATCGTGTATTTTTCAAACACTCTCTCGATCTCTTCTATATGACCCAGATCGCCCTGTTCAAAATGACCCCATTTAACAGCTTCCCGATGGCCATAAACAAGATTGTCAAATACGACTGTCTCATACCCTTCCATATACAGCTGTTTGTTAATATGGGAACCGATGTAGCCGGCTCCGCCGCATACTAATACTGCCATGTTCTTTCTCCTTAATAGGCCGCCCTGCCGGTCACTGTAAAAACAAATGTTTTTACGACCAGTTTCAAGTCCATCCACAACCCGCTCTTCTCGGCATATTCCACATCCAGCTGCATTCTTTTTTCAAAATCAACGGATGCTCTGTTTGAGATCTGCCATATACAGGTAAGTCCCTGCGGGACCGCGTACCGCTTTATGTATCTTTTTCCATACTGTCTCTGCTCGTCCACATATTCATAAACAGGCAAAGGTCTTGGCCCTACCAGGCTCATATCCCCCTTTATGATATTGATCAGCTGGGGAAGCTCATCTATATTAAACTTTCGGATCACTCTGCCGACCTTCGTCACCCTTGGATCATTCTGTAACTTGAAGGAAACATCCCTGCATCCGTATTCTTCACGCAGGTTTTCATGGATCGCTTCGGCGTTTTTGTACATACTCCTGAATTTATAGATCTTAAATTCCTTTTCATCTTTTCCAATACGCTTCTGTGCGTAGAAAACGGGCCCGCCGTCTTCCAGCGCGATGGCCAGCGCCGTTATTACAAATACTGCAGACAAGACCGCAAGTCCCAGTACAGAGATCACGATATCTGATATTCTTTTGGCCGCCCTGTATAAAAATCTTTTGCTGACAGGCTGTCTCACCTCCGGCATTTCCAGAGTACCTATCATTATGTCATCACCAGAACCCGTATATATTTTTGCCCCATCCATACGCTTTCTCCTCACAGCCGTCGGTTCTATATCATTTTTTCTATCCCTAAAAATCTTAAAAATTCTTTTCTCAGAAAATTCTTTTTTCCACACATACCGCCGCCGAAGCGGCGGCATGCATGAATCCCACACCCGGTTGAAAACCTTACTAATTAATCGTGCATGAACATTCACACACAAGTAATTATGCAAATTAATATAACTTTCACCCTGTCCTCTGCCGGCAGGCAGCGCTCTACAGGGTGTATGCATTACTGTGCTGCAGGCAGCTCAATAAATGCAAGTGTTCCAAGAGATGTCATGTTGACTACAACATGGTCATTTCTGATCTCTGTCACTTCCACTTCCACCCAGGAACCATTTACATACTGGTATACCTTGATGTTCTGTCCGGCCTTAACGCCTTTTGCGTAGAAGTTAACTGTCGCCGTATTGAAGGATACGGATGCCTTGATCGATGCCACATTCAGCACTTTGCCGCCCAGTCCGTTTGCAAATGTCTTTGCATAAGAAACATATGCACTATGCGGCTTCAATACAGAAAATGTCTGGTTACTCGGTGCGCCGTTGATGATCACGTGACCTCCCTGCCCTACAGGTGTCACATTCTCAAGGCCGGGTAATTCCGTAACCGCATTGTTCATATACTCTCCTACCGTCTTACCCTCCGCCGATGCCGCAGACACAACTGCCGTTTCCGCGCTGTTCATGCCATTGGATGCAACAACTGCCGCATTGTTCGTGACGGGTGCACTGGGCGCTGCTGATGCTACGACCGCCTGAGATGCCACAGCAGACGCTGTCGGACTCGTAGCTGCCATAACAGGCATGGAGACTACCATCGCGCCGGCCATTGCCAACGCAAATACTTTTTTCATCATGTTTTTATTCCTCCTTTCAAAGCCTAAGTGTGGTTTTATATTTACATCCGGTTTCCCGAATGGAAATACCGTGCTCATTATCCGGCCGGCGTTATTCCATGACTGCCCGGTCGATCGTACCGGCCGGATCCTCGATCAAGGCTGCCAGCACTACAAACTGGCTGTCCGAATCTTTTCCTCTGCTTGTCGTCAGAGTGACCAGAAAATGGTAGGGTGTTACGTCCTCCCAGCCGCTCCTGATCATCATATTCATGCTTCGGATGCTGTACATATCTTTTAGGAACTGATCGCAGCCGGAAAGATAAGTGAAATCATAGGTGCGGATCAGACTGTTGTTTTCTCTCTCATAAGCCGCAAAAATCTCATAAGTAAGCACATTATCTTCCAAATAAAGGTACATTTGTTCATGACTGTCAAAATAATCCGGATCTGAGAATTGATACAGCTCTGCAAACAGCCCGCTCTCCCCATCTTCCGCAGTGTTGCCGTGTATTACAGTGTTAAAGTCACACATGGAGGTCAGGTTGGCCGCTTCGATATAAAGTGCACCGTTTTCATCATTTTCTTTTGTAATATTATGACTTGCATAGTATTCATCACTCTCGCCGCTCTGTGCAACAGGAGCGTCAATGGACGTATCCGGTATATAAAGCCACGCAAAGATCTCGGGGTTTTCTTCCTTTAAAGCCGGGAAATCCACCTGTGCATCCTGCGCACTCTCCTGGAGTATTGCCGACGCTGTCTCCTTTGTCTCTTCCGGCGCCGTTTCCTCCAGGGGCATACTGTCAATCCCGCTTCCGCCTGCCTCCCCCGGCTCAACTGCATCTGCTGTTTCTTCCTCCACGATATTTTCTTCTACTGCACTCTCAGGCCGGCTTCCCGCACAACCTGTGACAGAGACAGCGGCCACCGCCACCGCCACCGCCAGTAACTTATCCCATCTATTCCACTTTTTCATAAAAAACCTCCAGGATCAACTCATATAAAGCAGTCTCATCCACGTAAAATTCTTCAAACTGTTCTCCCGCAACGGTCTCTCCGGTCATTGTGTAGAAACTGCTATCGCTGAAACGATAATCCACAAGGAGCGGTGCCAGATAAGCCACCTCATCCAGCGATACATCCGTGACCATCTGTGGCATGACAGCCTGGTACAGATCCAGTATTACCGAAATATTTTCTTTTGCCGCTTTTTTTGCCGCCGCTACAAACCCGTTCAGATACTGCTTCTGTCTGGCAAGTCTTAAATCTGCCGAACCAAACACAGTTGTATCACGGTACTGCACATACCAGAAAGCAGTTTTCCCTGTCAGATGGACTTTCGCATCCTTTGCAAGACTCTTATCCTTTCTGGTCAGATCTTCCAGAACCGTTACCTCCACACCTCCTACAGCGTCATTGATCGTGGAGATGGCTTTCATATTGACCGCCGCATATCCATGAATCGGCAGTCCGTAGAAAAGATTCTCTACCGCCTTCTTCTGGTATTCACAGCTTTCTTCCATGCCGTCTCCGAAGCCATGCTGTACCGCAATCTGTGCCTTGACTGTAGCAGTCATATCACCGTTTTCATCATAAATGGCAATATCAGTCATCGTATTTCTGTTGATCCCTACAATCTTCAAGGTCCGGTCAGATGGATCCACGACTACGAGAAACAACGCATCCGCCTGACCGCCGTCCGTCCCTTCCTCCGTTTTCTCCACATCTTTGTTCTTGTCGATTCCCATAACGAGAAAAGTAAGGATATCGCTTTTATACTCATAAATATTTCCCTGATATTTGACCCATCCTTCCTTCCATTCTGTTTCTTCTTCCTCTTGCAGGACTTCTTCCGGAGGGGTCTTTATCATCTCCGGCTGTTTCCTGTCTGCCTTTTCATACAGACGGGTTTTCCCCATCGCTCTGACAATTCCGATTCCACCCGTTATCATAAGGAGCAGTACCAAAAGGCTTCCGGTTATGATCATGAGTCGTTTTCTTTGCAGGATTCTGTATTTTACGCGTGCCCGCCATTCTCTTTGCTTTCTTTTTTTGACCTGTCTGATATGTTCCTGGTTCTTTTTGTATCTGCTCGAAACTTTTTTCTTCTCTGGCAGTCCCAGATGTCGGAGCCAATCCTTTATCCACATGACAGCTGCCCCTTTTGCCGCTATATAATACGCAATCGTCCAAAGACCTGCTGAATTTTATTTGATGATTCGGGAAACAATACATTTCGTTAAATATCTCATTTTACGAAACAGACCTCTAACATGTGAGAAAAAGCGTAACGGATGAATTTCTGACAATATTTTTGACGGCTGATCAGAGAAGCACAGCATCATACTGCTGCATCAGCTGCCGTTTTTGTTGTATCGAAGAGTGGACATAGAGCTTTAACGTCAGTTGAATACTGCTGTGTCCCAGAATTTCGCTCAGACTTTTTACATCCAGTCCCATGGAAACACATCTGGTGGCAAACGTATGACGGAGCAAATGAAAATTGAAATATTCGATGCCACACTTTCTCAGGATGCTCTTAAACCGGTACTGAATCGTACGTGGCTCAGCCCAGGCAGCTTTCACACCACTGACTACATAATCTTCCTTTGCTTTCTCGTGCAGCCGCAGCATCGAAAGCAGTCCGGGCGGCAGGGGAATGATTCTCGACGAATCAGATGACTTTGGCATCTGCATCACAATCTGCGTTACAGCCTTTGTGTTTTCCTGCCTGATCTCATTCCGCACGCGCAGTATGGTCTGCCTGATATACAAGTTGCCTTCTTTCAGATCGATATCCTTCCATCGCAGAGCACTCAGCTCTCCAACTCTTATTCCTGTATGCAATGCGATCATAATACCGAGACAGGTATCATCCTCACTGTTGGCATATAAATAATCCTGCAGAATCGACAGCGACGCTTCGCTGGGCAGCATGATCTTATGCAGCTGCTCTTTGCTGACAGGATTTACCGGAACAGGCAGTCCGCCATCAAACTGCCTGTTGGCATAGATTATGATCCTGCGCACCATGGAACAGATTTGAAACATGTAATTTCTGGAAAGCAGACTGCCGTCCTTCTGTCTTACCCTGCCGGCAAATTCATACAGTGTCCGGCTTGTGATCTGCCTGACGGGCATACTGCCCATACCGGGAATGATATATTTATTCAGCATCTGCCGGTATGCAGATACGGTACCGGCTTTCCAATAAACCGACTGTGACTGCATCCATGCCTCGGCCATCTGTGCAAGTGTCTGGTCCTTCTGGTATCCGGCCTGTACTGCCTGACGGGCTGTCATCATTTTCTGTTTTACTTCATGATAACTTTTCCCATATACCGAGCGATATTTTCTTTTGCCGGATTCAGATCTTTGCTGTATTCTTCCCTCCCATCTTCCATCCTTCCTCCTGTAAATGTTTTCTCCTCTTTTTGGCATTTTACTTCTCCTTTCTTTGACGGAATTATTGACGGTCATCAGCCATATTTCTATAGTGAACGACATTAGAAAGTTCGTTTGCTATACATATAACGAAACCGTTATCGTAACAATAAATCAGAAATTACTGTTCTGAAAAATTAGTTCAAATCAATTACCGAATTCATTGACCAAATTTTTCAGTTGCTTTTTCTGTAGAAATGTAGTAATATACGGAATGGGATAAGCAACATGACATTTTTTTCTTTCGTAAAATGAGATATTTTGTGAAAGAACTACAATAAAAAAACGAGCTGAGCCCGTTTTCGAAAAAAGTGTTAAATCATCGGGAATAACTTCCCCATTGGTTTAACACTTTTATGATTTACAACAAATCTTACCGCAGATAATACACCCTGCAGTACTTCTCCTCAAAGACAGGCTCTACCCCGGCATACTTCTCTGCACTGCTGCCGCTCACCCTGCCGATCTGCGCCTCCGCGTCCGCTCCGTCCGCAACATAGACCACCAGCGCTTTCGCCTCTTCGATCCGCTCCTCCGTTATTTTCTCCACGCTGTCCGCAGCGGCAAAATAAACCTCCGGATAGACGAACAGTTCATTCGCCACATCCCAGATACACCATTCCGCACCCGGTTCATACAGATAGAGTACCGGCGTGTTCTCCTGCTCCCGCTCCTTTGCGAACGCCAGCTGTTCCCTGTCCTCCGGATAAAGAAACACCACTTTTCCGGACAGCAGCCCCGCCAGATCAAGCAGCAGGCAGGCCGCCCCCAATGCTATACAGAGAGTCTCTTTGCGCCACAATTTTTTCTCCGGCAGCACCCGCTTCCACAGCGCCCACAACGCCCGAAACAGCAGCAGTACGATCATCCCATAGACAGGCAGCTGATACCGGTTCGAGGTATCCCCCAGCAGAAGCGCCGTCTTCGACACTGTCAGAAAATATCCCAGCACAGAAAAAGACAGCATCACAGCCGCCGCATCGGCATCTCCCTTCTCCAGCTCCCGCCTAAACTTCCGCAGACTTCTCTGCCTATAAGCCGTCACCGCCAGCACCAGAATCACCAACAGCAGCGCCGGAAGCATTTTCCCAAAAACATACTCATCCAGCAGTCCGAAGAAAAACTCCAACCGCTCCAGCGTATTCGACAGATCAAAGAAATTCTCCGTGGCCTGCGCTCCTCTCTGCCCCCGGAACATCTGTCCCAGACAGGCCGGATAGGTCAGATAAGCCAGCACAAACGCAACTGCCTGGCTCACGCCGTACCGCACGCAGTTCCCCAGCTTCCGCTCCCGCCACAGCATCCACACGCCAAACGCCGCCGCCAGATAAAACAGAAAAATAAAATAATAATACTGCGTCAAAAACCCCAGATAAGTTACCGCAGCCATCGGCACAAGACACCGCATCACCGGCAGCTTCACCCACTTTCCTGCAAACATATGTTCCACTGCCCGCACATGCAGGATCGCGCACAGCAATACAAACGTCGTCAGCATCTCGTACATTCTGATAAAGACCACACCGCTCATGGCCGCCGGAGTCAGTCCGTAAAATAACGTCACCAGCAGCGCCATTCTCTCACTGCGGCCGCTCACCCGATATGCCAGATAAGCCAAAAGTACAATATTGATCCCCCACAACACCAGGTTCACCGCCAGTCCGATCCACTTCGAGAACACCCCCGGCGCCAATGAGGCTGCCGTATGGAAGACCCAATAATACACCGGCGGGTGCACGTCCCAGGACTGCACCAGCTTCACCAGCCCGTACTGGAACCCCTGCCCCGGCAGCACCACGAACTCATTGCGGTACGTATCCCGTTCCATCCACTGCCCGTCCTCCACATAGAAGCCGTTGGTGCGCGCCGTGGAATAGTACGTATAATATTCATCCTCATGAAATCCCTGTTTCTGCACACAGAAACAGAAGGCGGCCGCCATCTGCACCGCCCAGATCATCAGGAATATCACGATATAGTTTCTCTTTGTCTTCTGCATTTGTTTCCCCTTTTACCCTGACACAGAACGCCGCAGAAAAGCATGTACCCGCCGCACGGTCCTCGGCGCCACGGTCAAAAGCAGCAGATACGCCTTATTTTTCCCCGTCAGATACGGGTTACGCACCGTATCCTGAACATGCCGTCTCAAATACCGTTTCACCTTCGCGTAGAAAATATTGTCTTTCGTCATCTGCACGATGGGCACATGCAGCAGGTAATCCAGCCTCTGGTACAGATTAAACCGTACCGCATACACATGCAGTTCCGGATACGCCCGGTCCACAAGCGCCTGCATCCTGTCCGCATTGTCCACGATATCTATAAAAACCCTGGAAAAGCTGTCCTTCGTTTTCCTGCGGGTGGTGCTCTCCTGCCGACACACCACATGATAACACTGTCCGGGCAGAATCGTAATCCCCTTTATCTCCTGCAGCATATCCACCAGAAGCCGGAAATCCTCGTTCAGCAAGCCTTCCGGAAATCTGTGTCTCTCGAACAGTTCCCGCCTGACCAGCTTGGTGCAGAACGAACAATCCCCCCTGTGCAGAAGCAGTTCCCGCAGAAAATCCTCCGCACTGCAGAAGCAGATCTGCTCCGGCGGAATGCACACATCCGGCAGACGCCGTCCCTGCTCATCCACCTCGTCCCGGGAGATCTGTACGATATCCCCTTTCCGTTCGCACATGGCATGCATCATCAGCGCATACATATCCGGCTCGATATAATCGTCGCTGTCCACAAATCCCAGATATGCGCCCGACGCCAGCCCGATGCCCAGATTCCTCGCCGAAGAAGCCCCGCCGTTTTCCTTATGCCGGACAAGGATGCGTTCGTCCTCCTGCGCCAGCCGTTCGCACAATGCTCCCGTTCCGTCCGTAGACCCGTCGTCGATCAGCAGAATCTCCAGCGCCTGATATGTCTGCGCACAGATCGACCGCACACATCGCTCCAGACAGTCTATCGAATTGTATACCGGTATGATCACACTAATCTTCTCGTCCATATCTTCCAGGTTTCCGCCCCGTCTTTCCTTTTACCGCGGCCGCAGAATCGGCGCTGCAGTAAGCGGCCCCTCTTTGCCCGGCACGATTTCCCCGCGCAGCAGTCCTTCCGCAAACCGCAGCAGCTCTTTCGCCGCATACTCTGCATTCCACACATCCCGGATCGTCTCGTAGGCCGCGCGTCCCATACGCCTGCGCGTCTCCCAGTTTTCAAACAGATCCAGCACCAGCGCCTCCATCTTCTCATATCTGTCCTTTGGATACATCAGCCCGTTCTCCCCATGCCGGATCAGATAAGGCGCCGCCCCCACCTGTTCATTGACCACTTCCACGCAGCCGCTGTTCATCCCTTCATTCACCACGGCCCCCCAGCCTTCCAGATGATTGCTGGTAAAAAGGTGGATATGGCACTGCTCCATCACATCCCGCACCCGCTCCGGCTCCGTGTAGCCATAGAACCGGAATGACTCCGCCAGCCCCGCCCGCTCCACGTCCTGCCTGATCTGCGGCTCCAGTTCCCCGTCTCCCAGCATATGTATGAAAAACGGACAGCCTTTGTCCCGCAGCGTCCCCGCCAGACGCACCACATACTCCGGATGTTTCAGCGGAATAAAACGCCCTGCCCACACGATATGCAGTCTGCCGTCCTGCACCTTCATGGTGTTAAACTGCTCCTCACTGTAAGTCCGCAGCCTCGTAAAATACCCCCACCGGAACAGCTTCCCCGGATAGGCCCCGATCAGATGAAAATCCGACGCCGTGTAAGCGCCGGCACACAACATACAGACATTCTTTTTCCGGTACTTGATATGCTCCTGATATTTCGCCGCCAATCCCCGCGGGGAGACCGCCTTCCACTGACCCTCTCTGTAAAGCCGCTCGCTCACGCGCATCGTCACCCTGCCGGAAGCAAGCCTCTCCGCCGCGATATCCTCCCGCTGAGACCAGCCAAACAGCACTACATCACTTTCGGCGATCGTCCTCCTGCACGCATACTCGTCCTGGTACAGACACTGGACATAGGGCAGCTGCCGCACATCCACGCCCCACCCCATGGCGACCCGCTCTTCCTCCATGGGCATGGTCTGGATAAAAGTAAAATCATCCCCCAGTTCCCGCCGGAGCGCCTCGCACAGCGGCATCTGGTGATGGTTGATATAATTTGACACAAACGTAAAAGTCATGAAAACATCTCCCGATAAATGCGGATCAGCCGATAATAATTCTGCTCCGCATCGTGGTTCACCCGCGCATGTTTTCTGGCATTATCCGAAAACCGCTCCACAATGGCCTCCTTTGTGAAGACCTCCATGATCCTGTCTGCCAGCGCCTCCACATCTCCCGCCGGATACAGCATACCGTCACCGCCGTCCGTCAGCAGATTATGTACGCCGCCCACATCAGCCGCCACACAGGGAACCCCCAACAGCATGGCCTCTCCCAGAGAATTGGGGGAATTTTCCAGCGCCGAAGGCAGTACGAACAGATGGCTCTTTAAGAACTGCGCCTTCATATCTTCCGCCGCCAGCCTGCCCAGCATCGTTACATGCCCGTCCAGATGCCCGTCTTTGATCAGCCTGCGCAGATATTTGCCATAAGCCGACAGCTTCATCGTCTCCTGCCATGTATTGGTATCAATGATATTGCTGCCCGCCACATACACATGTGTCTCCGGGAACTGCTCCAGCACCCTCGGCAGCGCCTGCAGCAGGTAGTGGAATCCTTTTAACGGATAATCCCCCTGACTCAGGAAAATGCTGTAGGGCTGGCATACCGTCCGCTTCCATCTGTCACGATAGAAAATGCCGCGCAGCGTCTCATTCAGATAATGGTACTTCGCCGACGGATTGATCTTCGCCGTCTGCTCACGGTCAAAATCCGTCCTGCCCGCCACATGCCCTGCCATACCGAGCGCCTCTTTCTCATGCTCCCCGCGCTTCTTGAATTTCTTCTGCTGCTGCCTGAGACTGTCCTGCCTGATCCTGTCACGCAGAGTCACCTGCCGCTGCACCTTCATCGGCAGATCAGCCATATACTCCTCCGCAATACAGCTGCACAGCCCCTGAATGCTGATCAGCGTCCGCTCCGGATGCCCAAACACCCGGACACAGGCCAGTGTATGCGGAAATTCCGTTCCGAAAATATGCACGATATCCGGCCCGAAATCCTGCAGGATACTCTGAAACCGCGCTTCCAGCGCCGCGTCATAAATCTCCGGCGTATCCAGATTTTCCACAAATCCGTAGCACCGGCAGGACATGCTCTCGCCCAGCTGCATATTCCTCTGAAAATCGCCCATATCTTCCTCCACCGGAAAGGCAATCCCCAGTTCGATCCGATTTCTTCCCCGCTCCTGCACGACCCGCTCCAGAAGCCCGCTCAGCCAGCCTTCTCTGTTACTGTAGGAAACCCCCAGCTGCCTGGCGATCGTAGGAAGCATAATATTACAGATCCACAATACCTTCATGTTTCCCCCTTTTCCGGGCAAAAATCCTGCCCCCTGTCATTTGTTGACACTATTCGTAACAGCCCCGCTTTCGTCCTGACTGTTACCTCGATCCGGCCGCACTCATGTGCGTCCGCCCATCCTGTATACTCTCCTCTTCACCGCCTGATACAGTCCGGCCGTCACCGGATTCTCCGCGATCCACGTCCTGAGCGGCGCAAGCGTGAGCAGCATGATCATCCGGTAACCAAACACCTTTCCGGCCGGCATATATTTCCTGACGATCTCCCTGTGCTCCTGCTTCGACCGTCTCCTGTTCTCCTTCGTCTCGGAAAAACCGCCGCCCTCATAGAGCGCCACCGTCACAGGCATATACACGGCCTTCGCCCCGCCCCGGTAAAAACACCACAGAAAATGTTCATAGTCCGCCCGCACCCGGTATGCGGTGTCAAACCCGCGCTGCCCAAGCAGCTTAGCCCCGTAGAAACATGCCTGATGACAGGGCAGATTACGATAACAGGCAAAATCATCGATCACCGGATTGGACTGCACCATCGTTCCCGTCAGCCGTTCCTCTATATTGCCGTAGAAAATATACTTTCCATCTGTTCCTTTAGCCGTACTGTTCTCAATCTGTTCCCTGACCTTTGCCAATACCTGCTCATCGCAGAAACAGTCCCCGCAGTTCAGGAAGAAAACCCAGTCCCCCCGGACATACCGCAGCGCCTGATTCATCGCATCATAAATCCCGGCATCCTTCTCCCGGAGGCAGACCCTGATCCTGCCGTCAGCCGCGCTCTCCCGCTCCAGTTCCTCCAGACAGCGGACCGTGGCCTCATCCCCGGAGACACCGTCTTTCACGATGATCTCATAATCCTCTTCCGACTGCCGCCTTATGCTCTCTATCGTCTCCCGCAGCCGTTCTCCAGCATTCAGGCAGACCACTATGATGCTGAATGTCATCTCTGATATATCTCCTGTCCGTGAAATCCATCCTGTTTCGCTGTTATCTAACGATTCACCGTCGTTTAATTGACATCCGACAAAATATTGACCATATCGTGAAAGAAAAAGGTCTTATAAGGCAGGATCAAAGTTCCGTCATTGTCCGCCCTGCTCATATAGATCGCGAAATACAGCACCGCGGCCAGCAATATCCCTGCGCGCAGCACCTTCCGCCACCGCCTGTCTTCCACCCGTTTCAACAGCATCGGCAGATATAGTATGTGACTGACCGTAAGATAATAACCGATACGGGATATAATTGGCAGAAAAGAACAAAATACATACAGCACAAGCGCACCCAGATTCAGATAAAAATAAAAATGCGCCCTGTCATACCGTTCGCCGACCTCTGCGTTCTTCTGCTCCTCCCTGCGGGTACTGCCGGAACGCTTCCCGCTCCAGTATACGATCCCCGAAAACGCCAGCACCGCCAGGCACCTTAAAATATTGATATAGCTTGTGCCGCCTTCCAGATACTCCGTATCCTCGTAAGTCGGATACAAAAGCACCACCAGCCTCAGATAAAAGTCCTGACAAAACAAAAACGTCGTACAAAACAAAGCCCCTGCTGCAAGCTGCCACTTTCTCCACGGCAGAACCGCCAGAATATACAGCGGTATCACCACCAGCAGCGACTTGTGGAAAGCGGATCCAAGCAGGATCAGGACTGTAAAACGCCCCCACTGCCCCCGCATCACAAATTTCATGGCATACAACGCCAGCGCCAGCGCCAGATAGTATCGTACCGTGCTGAACGTCTGGAAATAATATCCCAGCGCCATGAACAGAAAAAAAGTCAGGGGAAAATCCTCGCTCTGCTCATACATGCCGAGCAGAAAGATCCCGATCGTGACAAACGCATACACCGCAAAGACCAGCAGATAATTTTCAAAGCCCGACAGGCCGTAGAGGATCTTCACAAGCAGGTTAAATCCGGCTTCCGTCGGCACATAGGCGTCACAGTTGACCAGATGCATGAACTCCACATATTTGGCATAGTCATTGCCCACATTCAGCCTGCACGCAGACAACGCAAAAAGAATCAGAAAGACGGCAAACAGACAGACCCTGTTGCACATCTGCTGCCTCGTCGTCCTGTATGGCTGCGTCACCGGCCTGCAGTTCACCATGCTGCCAAGCAGCACCGTGACTGCCGCCACCGTAATATACAAAATCATCTGCCGCCGTTGTCCTTTCCTGCTCTTTCATGGCTGCCCCGCGCCCTGCCTTCCCGCACCCCGTCTTTCATAAAGCGGTACGCCTGCCAAAGCGGTATCCCGCTGCACATCTCCGCTCTGTGCACCCACAGAAAGCGGAAGGACAGCGGCAGCGCCAGTCTGCCATACAGATAATGATAGAGCACACCCCTGTCCCGGAAAAACTTCTCATGATAACCGCTGAACCAGGTGGATTCCCGCTCCTTTTCCTCTCCAATGCATATGGTGTGGGCATACATCTTTAAACCGGCCCGCAGACAGTCCCGCAAAAACAGGCTGTCCTCCCCGTTGCTGTATCTGGCGCCCCCGCCGAAAAGCAGAGAATAATGCACATTTGCCCGCAGCAGCGCCTCATGGCGCGCTGTGATGCTGTAGGCAGGATAACGCCCGTAATTCCGATAATTGATCCGGTGAATGTCCTCATTCCAGTAAGTGCGTCTGGCCGGCGCCACCTGCACATTGACCAGGATCATATCTGCGTCCGGCAGCTCCGCATAAGCACGCCTGATCTGCTCCTGATAGTCCCCGCACAGCACAATATCCTCATCCGAAAAGACACAGATATCCGCATCCGCGTGCAGCAGCGCCGTGTTGCGGCTTAAGCCCACGCCCCGCTCCGCCATGGCAAAGACCTGGATCCGATGCCCGTTTCGCGCTATCTCCTCATAGCCATATCTGCCGCACTGGTTGACGATCACGGCATCACTGCCAATATGCATTTGTTCCGCCAGGACGGCCCCGTCCTTATCTACCGCTGAAACCAGCAGCTGTATTTTTTCCGCCATTTTCAGTCTGTTCTCCCGTAATACCTGCCAAGAAACCGCCTGTCCGCACTGCCCACCGCCACGCCGACAACCGGACACTCCCGCAGTCTAAACTGCTCCAGCACATAGCTTAAATATACCCCGTGCACCTTCCCCCAGGGCATTTCCAGTACCACGCCCTGCGCGTTACATAACACCTGCCATCTCTCCGGCGGCAGCATCTCTCCCTGCACAAGAGCATGCACGATGACCTTTCCCTTCTTTTCCCGCAGATATGCCAGCCCGGCCTCATATTCTTCCTGCAGCCGCCCGCCGGCGCCGCCGTATCCCACAAAAGGCACATCCGTCACCTGACGCAGATCCGCCGCCACCATAATCCGGTCGTCCAGCACATAATAGAGCAGCATCCCCAAAAGTGCCGTCACTGCTCCCAGAACCAGCCCGATCAAAACCGCCTGTACCAGTCTGGAATCCGCCACCACCAGCGCCGCCTCCGTCGTCTGGATCACCTCGATCCGGTGAAATTCCTTTGCTTCCCTTCCCCGGTCCGTCAAGGACTGTCCCGTGGCCTGCAGGATCGCGTTGCAGCTGTCCGCGTCGTGGGTCGTGACCGTGATCGTCAGAAGCCTTAAGTCCGAAAGGATCTCCGCCTTCGTCGCTCCCGTCACTTCCTCCCGGCTGTATGTCTTTGGCAGATACTGCATCGTCACATCCAGGATCGGATCCGTCGCCATCAGATCATTCCACGTATACCCGTTGTAAGCCTGATAGACCTCCCCCGTCTCATCCGGGGCAAAATCCAGATAGATCTTGGACATCGCCTGATATTCCCGTTCCGCTTCCGGAACCACACTGACCATCAGATAGATCAGTCCGCCAATGACCGCCCCGGCCGCTCCGGCCGCAGCCGCCAGCCATATCCTTTTCGCAAAACATAACGCCAGCTTTTTTATATCCATGCCGGCATCGGCATACCTGATCTTTTGCTCCCGCATACTTTACTTTCCTCAATTTCACCTGTTATTGTATCATCATTTCTTCTTCGCCGCCGTCACCTGCGTACTGTCCACACCTTCCGTGCTCTCCGGCTTGATCAGTATCTTCAGCGTCAGCAGCATCAATTTCAGATCCAGCCACACCGAATACTGCTCGATATACGTCAGATCCAGTTTCAGTTTATCATAGGGCGTCGTATTATACTTGCCGTACACCTGCGCATAGCCGGCCAGCCCCGCCTTCACCTTCATGCGGAAGGCGAACTCCGGCATATCCTCCATATACTGGGCGATGATCTCCGGCCGCTCCGGCCGCGGTCCGATAAAGGACATATCCCCCCGCAGAATATTAAAAAGCTGCGGCAGCTCATCAATCCGCACGGCGCGGATAAATCTGCCGATCGGTGTGATCCGGGAATCGTTCCTGGCCGCCAGCCGCGCCACGCCGTCTTTCTCCGCATCCACCTGCATACTTCTGAACTTCATGATATAGAATTCTCTCTGCCCGATCGTACACCGGACCTGCTTATAGAGCACCGGCCCTCCGTCATACAGCTTGATCGCGGCCGCCGTGATCAGCATAAAGGGCGAGGCAAACAACAGCAGAAGCAGGGCGCAGACCAGATCGATCGTCCTCTTGGCGACCCGCTCTTCTATCCTGAGCGCATATTCTCTCGTCAGATAGATCGGCGTGTCAAAAAGATGCAGCTGCGTGGCCCCTTTTACCAGTACATCCGAGATCTTCGGCATCATATAGACCCGCACGGAACAGCTGTAACAGTATTTCAGCAGATGATTCCGCTCTCCGGACGGAATATCCCAGAGCACAACAGCGCCGTAATCCTTGTCGATCTCCTCCTTGACCCGCTCGATCCCCTCCGAAATATTGATGCTGTTGCCGATCTTATATTTTTCCTTCCGGGATTCAAACTTGGCCACAATGTCGTCGATCGGCCGCTCCCCGTGCACGATCAGAATCTCCCGGGGCGGAAACACTCTGAAATAACAGGTGTTACACACATAAACCCACACGATCGAGAAGACCGTCTGCACAAGCATGGCCTCCGCAATGGGCTTCACAGGCACCACCCAGTTGGCCATCAACGATATCTGAAAATAAGAAAACACATTTGCAAACAACAAAGAGAAGAATTCCGAAATAAACACATCCACGGGCTTCAAATACCCTATCTTCAATACCCCGTAGGTGCTGGCAAAGAACAGCAGCAGCACAAAGTAGATCAACAGGATCAGCACATGCCCCTTGAAAAAGAAATTCGCGTGTCCGTGGAAGTGCAGGTAAGGATAGTATTCCTCAAACCAGCAATACCCATAGACTCCCGTATGGAAAAGCAGCCCCACCAGGGACAACTGCAATATGATCAACCTTTTCAGAGATTCCATTCTTCTCATGATTCAACCTCATCTGTACAAAAACGGGCGCCGCCCGTTTACAAGAGCCGCTTCGCGCATCCGGATAAGCGAAAGCATCAGGGCCCGTCCGACGGCTCATATCCGCCGTTTCGTCGCCCGGTATGCCCACATGATAAAATATCCTGCACTGGCCGCTACCGACAGCTTCTCCTGCCTGCGGTACAGATTCCAGATCCGTCTGACCGCCTCCGCCTTATTGGAGGAAAGAGACTTCGCCGGCCGCCTGTAGACCGCCAGCACCTCGTTAAGCCCCCAGGCCGTATAGCCCTCCCGCAGGATCTGCCACCAGGTAGCCGTATCTTCACTCGCCACTGCCGGCATCCGCAAAAGCCTGTCCGGTATCTGCTTCCTGTCAAACAGCACCGTCGTGGTGAAGATCACCGTGCGCGACAGAGCCTGCCGGTACGTAAGCCGCTCCGGGACATGCACCACCCTGCCCGTGGGCCTGGCCTGACTGTCACCGAACTCATAAGCCGTGAACACAAACCCGGCCTCTTTTTCCCGCATAAACCGCATTTCGCGCTCCAGCTTCTTCGGATACCACACATCATCCGCATCCAGAAACGCGATATACCTGCCCTGTGCCGCATCCAGCCCGGTGTTGCGGGCCCGCGCGGCCCCTTCATTCTTCTGCTTTTGCAGGAGCATAACCGGCTGGCCGCCGGCACCCGTAAACATTTCTGTCCGCACTTCTGACTGTCCATCGGCGTCCATTAGCACTTCTGCCTGTACACCGGCACCTGTAAACGCTTCTGCCTGCACGCCCTCACATGACTGCCTGTCGGCATTGTCCTTCCCTGCCTGTTTTTGCAGGGTATTCCTTATCACTTCCGCGCTGTTGTCCGGCGAACAGTCGTCAACCAGGATCAGCTCCCAGTCCTGCCAGGTCTGCGCCTCCACCATGGCGATGGTTTCCGCGATATAGGCCGCCGCCCGGTACACAGGCACGATGATACTGACCAGTTCTTTCATCAAAAATCCTCTTTCACAAGATAAATCGGTCTGTTCTTCACTTCCATGTAGGTTTTAGATAAGTATTGCCCGACTATCCCCAGGCAAAACAGCTGCACGCCGCTGACCATCATAATAATGCACACCAGCGACGGCCAGCCGGAAGTCGGATCGCCGAAAAGCAGCGTCCGCATAATCGTAAAGACGATCATCCCAAAGGCCAGCACACAGAACAGCGCGCCCAGCACCGCCGCGATCGTCAGCGGCACCGTGGAGAAGGCGGTGATCCCTTCCAGCGAATAGACAAACAGCTTCCAGAAGGACCACTTCGTCTCGCCCTTCTTCCGCTCGATATTTTCATATTCCAGCCACTTTGTCTCGTAGCCTACCCAGCCGAAGATCCCTTTGGTAAACCGGTTATACTCCGTCATGGCAAGGATGGCGTCCACCACCTGTCTGGTCATCAGCCGGTAGTCCCTGGCTCCGTCCACAATCTCCGTCCTGGAGATCTTATTCATCAGCCGGTAAAACATCCGCGCGAAAAAGGACCGCACCGGCGGCTCCCCCTTCCTCGTCACGCGTCTCGTCGCCACAGAGTCATAGCCCTGCTCGATATAGCCGCACATCTCGGGCAGCAGCGACGGCGGATCCTGCAGGTCCGCATCCATCATCACCACCAGATCTCCCCGGGATTTCTGCAGGCCCGCATAGATGGCGGCCTCCTTGCCGAAATTCCGTGAAAAGGACAGCAGATGCACTCTTGCATCCTCCCCGTGCAGCTTCCTGATCTCCTGCACCGTCTTATCCGTAGAACCGTCATCCACATAGATGACCTCCACCTCTATCTCCTTTTCCTCAAAAAAAGAGGTATTCCGAAACAGTTCGTCATAAAAATCCCTGATATTCTCTTCCTCATTATAGCAGGGTACTATAACGCTGAGTAATTTCATAAACCGTACCGCACCTTTCTTCTGCCGCTTCCAGCCCAGACTATCATAATTCTAGCATAATTCAACAAAAAAAGGAAGAGACGTATCTCTTCCCGGATGCTCCTGTGTCTATATTGTTTATACCATCTCATATTCCAGCCGGATATGATCTGCAACCGCCGCGATATACTCGCTGTTTGTCGGTCTGCTGTACTCTTCCGAATTACTGTAGCCGAATAATTCTTCGAACAGGTCGCTGTTTCCTCTCTCCCACGATACCTCGATCGCGTTGCGGATCGCACGCTCTATTTTCTGGTCCGTAGTTTTATGCCGCTTCGCCAGATCCGGATACAACAGTTTGGTAACACTGCCTACCAGTTCCATATCTTCTGTACACATTTCCACTGCGCTTCTTAGATAGTAGTAGCCTCTCAAATGCGCAGGGATACCCAGTTTGGTTGACATGAAGTTGGAAATAGCCTCTTCCAATTCACCGCTGGTCACTGTATTTTCCTGTATCATTGCCATTTTGCTCCTTTGCGAATCGAATTGTCAGCGTAGTTTCGTAATCTAACTACATGATATCAGACAAACTACGTGCTGTAAATTGTAATTCATCGCACCGCCGCTTTAAAGCAATACTCCAGTTATCATACTTCGTCCATGATAATCCGCCTATGGTCCGCCAACCACAGCGGTATCCGTATCCTGCGCCGGCGCAAATCCGTCCGCAATCCCGGAGCCGAGGAACCTGATCCCCGCTTCTACCGGTGACGACGGAAAAGCCTGATACCCGACCTGATCCCCGCTCACCGGACAATAGAATGTTACCCCCTCGATCTCATAAGAAACCGTCTCAAAATTTTCATAGTCTTTCTGCGCCAGCCAGTAGTCATTCTCAGCGGAAGTTATGATCTCCCTGCCAAGCGCCGCCCCCTTATAGACCAGCAGAAGCGCCACCGCCGCCGTTCCACACAGTCTGACCGCCTTCTGCAGCCTGACACCCCGGCCGCCCGACATGCACCTTTCCAAAAACGCGTCATACAGACATCCGCCCACCACCGCCGGCGTCAGATACACATAGACGCAGCCGTAACGGATCAGCGGAGAAGTGCACAGCCAGAACACAAATGAGCCGGCCACAGTCACCTGCACCAGCAGCAGGTCCCAGCGCCGCCGGCACAGACCCGTGGCCATCCCCGCCGCATAGAGCACCAGTACCACCACCGCCACCGCGGCCGCGGCCACCAGCAGTCTGTCGCTGGCAGCCAGAGAACGGAACCAGTCCGGCAGCCATTCCCGCATGGAAATCTCATAACGGGTCACATCCAAATAACCTCTGCCCCAGACCTGGATCTCTCGGGCGTCATAGTCCGCCGTTCCCTTCGGTATCTTCCACGCCGCCTGAAAAAGATCGATCTGCGTAAAAGGATAGACCAGCCAGCCCGACAGGATCACATTGCGGATAAAAAAGGGCAGCGCTGTCACCAGACCGAGCAGCAGGAAGATCCCCGTCTCCTTCCACCGCCTGCTCCGCAATAGATAGAAGGCCGGATAGAGCACCAGCAGCAGGATCAGCGCCGCCGACAGCTTCACCGTCATCAGAAAAACGCCCAGCACACAGATCAGCCCGAAAGGCAACATCTCTACTTCCTTTTCCTCCAGAAGCTCCAGCCAGCGGATGACGATATAGAAGGCAAGCAGTACCATAAAATAGTCGGAAGCCGGCGAGATCATCTCGTCGAAAATATTGACCAGATAGTAGATGCCCATCACCCTGGCAAAGTCGGAAGGCCAAAGCCTGCCCGCCCGCAGATGCCTCACGATCTCCGCACAGACTTTGGCCAGCACAAAAGCCAGCCAGCCGGCGGCGCAGTGAAAAGACTGTCCGCCCAGAAAAGCCATGCTGTACAGGGCCGACAGCGCGAAGGAAGAGCTGTTATACGCCAGCCGGCAGTGCAGATTTCCCAGCCCCCTGACCACACCGTACTCCTCCAGCCAGCGGATACTCTGGGCATGATACAGGGCCGTGTCATAGTGCAGGATCCCCCGCGAAGTCCCGTATGCAAATAACAGGAAGAGGAAGAAAAGACCGGCCGCCTTTCCCCGCCTGTCACGTAAAATCTCCCGCAGCAAGAGGGCAAGCGAACGCCTCTTAACCCACAAAATGAGCAGGCAGACCGCCGTAAGCAGCAGATTCGCCAGAAGGCCCACGCGCCAGACCAGACTGAACAGCTGTGCGTACACCGTCACCGCGGCCAGTCCGCACAGCAGATAAGTATCCTTATGCCTGACCCGGTACGGCACATACCGGGTCAGCGCCTGCAATATGCCGTACCCCGTAAGAAACGTGGTGGCAAGCATATAAAGCCATATTCCTGTTACCGACAGCATAGATCATGCCTTTCTCTGACGTTCTGCATATTCCTCACAGCTCATGCCCGCGATTTCTCTTAAGTCCGCGTCCATCATCATTGCCACGAGTCCCTTAAAGTCCACATCCCGCTTCCAGCCAAGCTCTTTCTCCGCCTTCGCGCAGTCGCCCCAGAGGAACTCCACCTCCGCCGGCCGGTAGAATTCGGGATTCACATCTACCAGCAGCCGGCCCGAAACCGCATCATATCCTTTCTCATTGACACCGGTGCCTTCCCAGCGGATCTCAATGCCCAGTTCGGCAAAAGCCGCCTCCACGAATTCTCTCACCGTATGCGTTTCGTTCGTGGCCAGCACATAGTCGTCGGCTCTGTCCTGCTGCAGCATCAGCCACATGCCCTTCACATAATCCCCCGCAAAACCCCAGTCGCGTTTCGCGTTCATATTGCCCAGGGACAGTTTGTCCTGTCCGCCGGCTATGATATTCGCGATCGCCAGCGTGATCTTGCGCGTAACGAAGTTCTCGCCCCGCCGCGGGGACTCATGATTGAACAGAATACCGTTGCAGGCATACATATTGTAGGACTCCCTGTAATTCACCGTGATCCAGTAAGAGTACAGCTTCGCCGCTCCGTAAGGACTTTTCGGGTAAAAAGGCGTCTTCTCGCTCTGGGGCGCCGTCTCCGGAATACCGCCGAACAGCTCCGAAGTGGATGCCTGATAGAATCTGCACGTACCGCCGTTGACCCGGATCGCCTCCAGAAGTTTCAGCGTACTCACACCCGTAGCCTCCGCCGTGTACTCCGGCACGTCGAAGGAAATGCCCACATGAGACTGCGCCGCCAGATTATAAACCTCCGTGGGCCGGATCTCAGCGATCAGCCTCATCAGGTTGCTGGAATCCGTCGTGTCAGCAAAATGCAGGAAAAACTTTACCTTATGATAATCGGAAGCGATCAGATGATCGATCCGCGCCGTGTTCGAAATACTGTGCCGCCTTATAAGACCGTGCACCTCATACCCCTTCTCCAGCAAAAACTCTGCCAGATAGGAGCCGTCCTGTCCCGTAATACCCGTGATCAATGCTATTTTCTGCATAAAACCTTCTTTTCCTTTCTTTTCTCTTGATACCCTTTACTCACCCTGAAACGCTTTAAAGATTTCCGATATATTCCGCGATGGCGTCATGCCAGTCCGCGAACTGAAAGTCCGTCGTCATTTTCAGCATATAATTTTCCAGAATGGAATAGGCCGGACGTGTGGCCGCCGCGCCGTACTCCTCCGAAGTGATGGCCTCCACCACCGTGCTTTTTCCCGCCAGCCGGAAGATCTCCTCCGTAAACTGCGCCCAGCTGCAGTCGCCCTCGCAGGTGCCGTGGAACAGGCCGTAATTCTCCGTAGGCAGCAGACAGGCGATGGCCTTCGCCAGTTCCCCGGCGCTGGTGGGCGATCCCACCTGATCCATGACCACTCTCACCTTGTCATTCGTCTCCGACAACCTGAGCATGGTCTTGACAAAGTTCTTACCGTCCCCGTACAGCCAGGCCGTGCGGATAATAAAATGCCTGCTGCTGAACTCCTTCACGAACGCTTCCCCCGCCAGCTTCGTCCTGCCGTAAGCGCCCTGCGGGCCTGTCGGATCCGTCTCCCGGTAGGGCCTTGTCCCTTTTCCGTCAAAAACATAGTCCGTGGAGACATGCATCAGCTTCGCACCCGTCTCCGCAGCGGCGATGCTCAAATTCCTCGCCCCTATGGCATTGATGCGAAAAGCCAGATCCTCCTCCTTCTCGCAGGCGTCCACCGCCGTATACGCCGCACAGTTGATGATCGCATACGGACGTACATGCCGCGCAAATTCCATCACCCTGTCTATCTTCGTGATATCCAGCTCCCCTACGTCCGTGTTGATCAGCTCATACGCCTCGTTGCCCGCATACTGCAGATTGATGGCGCGTCCCAGCTGACCGTCCGCGCCCGTCACGATTATTTTCTTCATACTGCTCTCCCGCCTTCCGATTTTTTGTCACTCCTGCCTGTCTTACTGCATATTTTTCCCAAAACACTTCTTTTTGAATCATCACAGTACCATTATCATACAACCTGCTGCCAAATTATGCAAATAAAATCCCATATAACGCCCCAGACCGGCACAGTGCAAAAGGACATGCCGGCGCTGGTAAAGAAGATCGGGAAAACAACCCATGTTATCCGGGTGTATTTCAATGAGGCCAACAGGGAAACCATGAGTGACAAGATCAACCGGATGCTGAAAAATGAGATTACGCAGATGCGAATAGGAGATAACAATGGGATACCGGTATTTAGGAATGCCTGGCTCAATACACCGGATAACGGCTTGTAAAATCAAGCGGTTTATGGTAGCATGGAATCATGAAAACGAAAGAAAAGACAGGTGAGGGCATTGACAGCAACGGAACAACAGCACCAGAAGGATTTACAGCGCCTGCGTGATTTACGGCCTATTGACGATGATTTTATGCGCTGCCTATTCAAAGACAACATCCCACTAGCAGAATTTGTATTACGCATTATCACAGATATGCCGGATCTGGTCATCACCGGTTGCGAAACACAGAAGGATATGAAAAGGCTGGCCGGGGCGCGTTCTATCTGCTTGGACGCATATGGAACGGATTCAGCCGGGAAAAAATACGATTTGGAAATCCAAAGACAGGAAAAAGGGGCAGACCCACACAGGGCAAGATACCATTCCAGCGTGATGGATGTGGAGAATCTCCATTCCGGGCAGGAATTTAAAGAACTGCCGGACACCTATACGATTTTCATTATCGAGAAAGATTTTTATGGCAAAGGCGAGCCGGTTTATCCGATTGAGAGAATCAACCTTGCCATGGGTAAATCTTTTGAAGATGGGGAACATATCCTCTACGTGAATGGGGAATACCGGGGAGAATCCAGTCTTGGAAAACTCATGCATGATTTTAACTGTACACAGGCATCCGATATGAATTTTGCGCTGATGGCAGACCGAACACGGTATCTGAAAGAAAATCCGAAGGGAGTGAGTGAGATGTGCCGCATCATGGAGGATATGAGGAAAGAATCCTTGAAAGAGGGAATACAGGAAGAAAAAAAGATGACAGTAATCCGAATGTTGGAGGCTGGGAAATATTTACTTGAGGAAATAGCAAATATTTCAGGACTTTCGCTCGAAGAAGTAAACCAACTGAAAGCAGAACGAAACGCATAAAGCACTATTATTGAGCCAGTAATCTAAGACATAGATTCCTGGCTCTATTTTTTGGCAAAACAGCCAAAAAGGTGACTGGATATACTGACAAACTTTCCCCTTTGTACCTTTGACATTTTGTGGATTATTTCAATTTTTTTCTAGTGACTCTGTTTTTTGCTTATGATATACTAGGAGAAATGGGTCAAACCCGGAACAGAGAAGAAAGAGAGGATTCGAAATGAAAAGATTACAAGTACTTTTTCTTGTAGCCTTCTCGTCCACTCTTCTGTTATTTGGTTGTGGTAAAAAAGAAGAAGTTATTGCAGAGCCGGTTGTTGAACAGGTTATGGATGACATAGAAGAACCAGAAATCGTAGAAGAGGCAGAAGAGACAGAGACTACAGACATCGTTGAGGATGTGCCGCCCGAAGAAGGCATGGTGCGAAGCCGTATCACGAATGAGTGGGTCAGTGAGGAAGTCAACAACACACGACCGATCACCGTCATGGTTCCCAACACGAAGACGGCATCCCATTACGGATTATCCAGCGCCGACGTTCTGTATGAATGTAACGTGGAAGGCAGTATCACCCGTCTGATGGCCCTGTTTCAGGACTGGAGCGATTTCGACAGGATCGGCAACGTGCGAAGCTGCCGCGACTACTATGTATACTGGTCTTTTGAGTGGGATTCCTTCTATATTCATTTCGGCGGTCCTTTTTACATAGACGAAGTGATCAACCGTCCCGATACGGAAGATATCGACGGTCTCTCCAGCAGCAACTTCTGGCGTGCCCAGGATGCCAAGAACGCTACCGACAACTCATACGTGGATACGGAGGGCATTCTGGCCGACATCGACAAACTCGGCTACAGCCTGAAATACCGCGACGGTTACGCCGATGCACAGCATTACCAGTTTGCGCCTTTTAACGAGCCCAACACGCTGGAGCAGTACAGTGACGCTATTGATGCCGGCAGGATAGACATGTCTCCCACTTATCCGGTGACCAACTGCTACTTTGTTTATAATGAAGAAACCGGTTTGTATGACAGATTTCAGCATCTTTCCGGAGACAGCGACGGCCCTCATATCGACCTGGCCAACGGTAAGCAGCTTGCTTTCAAAAATATTCTGATCCAGAATACTTATTATGAAGTCCGTGACCTGAAGGGATATCTTGCCTTCCAGTGTATCGACAACACAAGGGACGGCTGGTATTTTACCAACGGCAGGGGTATCCATGTGAACTGGGAGAAGTCTTCCGATTACGGCGCGACCAGATATTACGATGACGCAGGCAATGAGATCCAGCTAAACACAGGTAAGACGATGGTATGTATCGTGGAGGACGGAGATTCCTTCCTGGTGGATGATGAGAAGATCAGCCCGGTTAAATAATAAATAAAGAGAATGTTACAGGGGACTGCGGATGCAGTCCCCTGATTTTTTTGACAGCGCATATCTGCCTGTCTTTTCAGGTATAGAGGCAACGCGACACCTTCAGGAAATCCTCATCCCGCTTTCTGATCACTTCTTCTCCCCTGCCCCCGCTGTAATCATAGAATCCGCTGCCGGTCTTTACACCATATTCTCTCTTTTCATACAGCTGTCTCAGCATACCGTGTACTTCTTTGGCATCACTGATCTCAGGAAAAAGATAATCCGCTATGTGATAAAAGGTATCAAGCCCGCCCAGATCCGCGATCTCAAAGGGGCCAAGACAGGCATAACGCAGGCCAAGTCCGTACTTAAATACCTTATCAACATCCTCTTTCTCACAGACACCATCCTCCACCAGACTCATTGCCTCTCTCAAAACGGCAAACTGAAATCTGTTGATCAAAAATCCCGGCACCTCCTTTTTCAGTCTCACCGGCAGACGTCCAATATCCTTTGCCACATCATAAACAAGATCCGCCACAGCCTCGCTTGTCTGTTCTCCTCTGATCACCTCGACGAGCGGACAGATATGAGGCGGATTCAGCCAGTGCATACCGCAGAACCGCTCCGGTTTCTTCACTGCTTTTGCGATTTCTGTCAGGGAAAGCCCTGAAGTGTTACTCGTCAATACGGCAGTCTCCGGTACAAGCGCCGAAACTTCACGCCAGAAATTGTGCTTGACTTCCATCTTCTCCACGATTGCTTCCACAACAAAATCAGCGCTTGTGAAGCACTCCTTCTGACAGCTGAAATCTATTCCGGCATTGATCTTTTCCACGATTTCCTCCGTCAGCTGCCCCGCCCGTGTCAAAGCCTCCTGATTCACTTTGATCAATTCGCAGCTCTTTGACAGCGCCTCCTCGTGGATATCATAAAGTATCACCTCATATGCGCCGGCCGCAAACAACTGCGCCATGGAAGATCCCATGATCCCCGCTCCCGCAATGACGATCTTTCTAATTGTCTCTATCATCTCTTTTTCCTTTCCGCTCCGGATCCGATGGCAGTTTCACCAGCGCCCTGCCATCCACCACCAACTCCCCTGCCTGATTGACGACTGTAGTCTTAAGCCTCGCCCTGCCTTTTTCTAACAGCTCCGCTATCTCCACTCTGGCAGTTATGGTATCCCCGATAAAAACAGGCTTGAGAAATCTGGCTTCCTGCTCCAAATAGATTGTTCCCGGTCCCGGAAGCTGCCCGGCGATTACCGTAGACAAAAAAGAAGCCGTCAGCATACCATGTGCAATCCGCTTTCCGAAAAGCATCTCCTTCGCCTTCTCTCCATTTACATGTAAAGGATTAAAATCCCCCGTGATTCCTGCAAAACCATAGATATCATATTCCGTGACAGTCTTGGAAAAGTCCGCACTCAGTCCTACTGTAAAATTCATATCACCGTCCATACCTTTCCGCACAACCGGCATTCTTTAAAAACCAACCTGTTCTTTTCCTTTCAAATAAAGCATTTCTCTGGCCTCCGTACTGTCTGCCACTTCAAAATCCAATGCTTCCACAATCCTTTTGATCTTGCGCACCTGCTCCGCGTTACTCTTTGCAGGCTCCCCGGCCGGATTGATATAAAGCCCGTCTTCCATGCCCACACGTACATTTCCGCCGTTTAAGGCACTCATAGTCTCCATCTTGAACATCTTACGCCCGATACCGACTGTGCTGTACTGTATATCGTTTCCCAAGAGCTTTCTGGCACGATCGATCATAAACATCAATGTCTCATGATCCGCCGGCATCCCGCCCTGCACTCCCGGTACAAACTGGATATAAACAGGCTGCGTGATGATACCCTGCTTCTTTAAGATCTTCAGATTATTGAGCTGCCCATAATCGAACACTTCATATTCCGGCATCGTTCCGCATCGGTTCATTGTTCGGATGCAATATTCCATATCCCGGAAGGAATTGCGGAACACATTATCCCAGGTTCTTTCCACATACTCCTGTTCCCAGTCATAGAGCGGTTCCCCGACCTCAGCCAGCAGCCTGTTATAGCAGAAGTTCATGGAACCCCCATTGGCCGACGCCATCTCCGGTCTAAATTCCTCTATCACAGAAAATCGCTCCTCCACGCTCATACCATTGGCTCCGCCTGTGGTAATACCGATCACGGCATCGCACTCCTTTTTAATAGAAGAAAGAATATATCGAAAGATCCCATGATCCGTTGTGGGCTTCCCGTCTTCCTCACGTGCATGAATATGTACCACCGCCGCGCCTGCCCGATGCGCCTCCACGGCACTTTCTATGATCTCATCAGGTGTTTTGGGCAGATAGGGAGACAGACTCGGCACATGCGTAGCCCCGGTGATTGCCGCACTGATGATAATCTTCTTATCCTTTATATACATAACGTTTCCTTTCTGCTTCACTCTGCTTTTTTGTCACATCACGGCAACCGCATTTCGCAGCATATCAGCCGACTGTCCGGCTCTTTCCACATCAATCCGACAGTCAATCTCCAAACTGACTGCGCCTCCGTATCCTGCTGCCAGCAGATTTCTGATCCTTTGCTGGTGAACTCCTCTCTTTTCCCTTTTAAGATAAGAGCGTGCTGCCGGTGAACCGTCATCATCCGAAATATGCGCATGGGCGATATGCCCGGCAAATCTCTTCAAATCTGTATCCGCTTCCCCCATGTGTTCCATATTATAAAAATCCACTACCAGAGCCAGATTGGAAAGCCGCAGCTCCTTAACGATATCCGCCGCTTCCTGCAGATCATTTACAAAATCACAGTAACACCTGGCAAGTGCCTCCAGACAGACCGTGATATCATACTCCGAAAATACTTCTGCCGTGACAGACAGAAACTGTTCCAGCTGCCGGACCGCCTCCCCATAGGTAATCTCTCCGGACAGATTCCTGGACATCGGAGAACCGATCCCAACATACTTAACCCCCAGCCTGTGTGCCCGTACCGCACACGCCTTCGCGTATTCTCTGGCCCTGCCCGTGTTAAAATCCCTGCCGATCATCTGGATCTGTTTCGGACAATATCCGTTTAAACCCAGCACAGGCAGTGACAAGCTATCCTGCTGCCGCAGGAGCATCTCAAATTCTCTTTCCTGCAGCGAGACCAGATATTTCCCCATAAGCTCCACATAGTCAAACCCGGCCTGCACTGCTGCTTCCATATCCTGCCCCGTCAGCAAAGAACAACCGATCCGCATAGATACCTCCTCCACTTCTGTTAATCGGGTAGGAGGCTACCCATTAGTTGGGCAGCCGACCTCCCACACCACTGTACGTACCGTTCGGTATACAGCGGTT